>ENA-ORXR01001970-ORXR01001970.1-marine-metagenome-genome-assembly--contig:-NODE-1970-length-20422-cov-4.538216_pt1 | contig 20422 bp, 15 predicted proteins | sample MGYA00237866_ERZ511479 | MGnify/ENA metagenome assembly ERZ511479 | reverse complement strand
CCAGAGGGATCGCATTATTTTCTGAAGAGCAAGTTATCAAATGAATTTATCTAATTGAAATAAATTATCATAAAAATACAGAGGTTTTTTCAGCTGATTGAACATCCTAGCAAATAGCAAGAGGTATATTTAAATCATATGCTCTAATAACAACGGTGCCTCCGGTCCTGTGCAGAATAAAAGGTCCAGAATACTCAAATTCGGTAGAAAGCCATTTTTTTCGGTAAAAACCTGTGGATAAGGGATGGATTGGAAATTGGGATCAGCTTTGGCGCGGTGTGGCTTTGGATGAATACCAGCGCGAAAGTCAAGTATATGATCGGGTGAAGTGGACTGGTAACTGTCGGTTAACTTTATTTCAGCGGTCAAGCCGAGGAGTTGGTAAATCGTCTGAAAGAGCTGGTAATTAAAATCGAAGAGGAAGGTCGTTTTATTTTTAAAATGGGGTTCAAGCTGATCGGCGTAGAAATCCCAGTAAGGCGCGTTGCCGTAAGCGGAACGGATGCTGTGCCAGTGTCGGGATCGCCAGTGATCTTGCTCGGAAAGGACAACCTGACGGATATTTTGTTGCTCGTTTTTCCCTTTGGCCAGGGGAATGGAGAGGCGGAGTGGGCCGTTGACGCCGGCGATGTGACAGCGGTTGCGGTAGGAGGACTTGACGAAATTTTCGTGTTGCTCAAGGTAGACGGTCGGGTGAGTGAGGAGCTTGGTCCAGTATTGGAGGCAGGGGAGGTATTGGATGTCTAGGAGGATGGGGTGGGGCATGGTGGTTTATAGTTCGGCGAGTTTTTCGAGTAGCCAGTCTTTATTGGCGAGGGATTTGGTTTCGGTTATTTCTTTATGGAGTTTTTCTATTGCTTTTTTGTCGCTGGGGATGGTATTTACTATTTTTTTTGTAAAACGAATGAGATTTAAATATAAGCTTCGACGATGTTGTGGAATCTCTTTGTGGCGGTTGAGGAAGGCACGGAAAGATTCTAAAAGTGAATATAGTGCTTCTATTTCGTCTATTTCGTAATAGGTAGTCAGAAGCATAGTTTTTGATTTTAGATTATAACCAAGATGATCGTACTCCACCTCTCTTAGTAATTGAATAACTTTTTTATGACTTTTTTGGTACCAATGTAGCCGTGCCATGTTGAAAGTCAGAACATTGTCTTGGTATTTTGGATCAATCCTTTTAATATATTTGAGAATAAAATCTTCTGTCCAAGAATATTTTTCCAACCTTAATGCAATTACAACTATATTGTTAAAAACTTCTGGAGCCAAAAAATCATCTAAAAAAATAATCTCCTTATCCAAAAAATCAATAATTACATCTATATATTCTTGATGAAATACCATACTACCTAAATTTACTTTTCTAACACAATAATTTAAGGTTGATGAATACAAATTAAATGCTTCTACCTTCGGAAAGTCCAAGGCATATTTGTCCAATAATTCTTTTAACTTAAAATAATGTTCCTCGTTTTCTCCATCAGAAAGGGTTAAGTAATTTTGATAATAAACTGCTATAACCGGTATTTCGAAATAGTCAGAATTTTCCACTTGGCGAATTATCTGCTTCATCATTTGTAAATCATAATCATGTACTGCTACTCGTTTACTACCTAAAATATAACAATAATATCTCAATTTTTCACTTATGTAAAAAACATCAAGATTCTTTGATACCGTTTCAATATTCTTTTTTTCACTTTTTGCCTGGATATCCTGATTTAATAAAAAGACCTGTTTTTCCAGGGCAAATTTATGATAATAAAAATCAGAGGACTTTAGTGGGAATCGATTCAATAAACGAGCGGCAGACTTTATCGTACCCGATTCTAGTTTGTCTATCTTTTTTTTATTGATACCCGCTAATAAAAACTCAGCTTCATATAACCCATCGTTTTCATAATGTTCTTGTGCAATAAATTTTTCCGTCAGCCTTAATAAATCTGAAAAATCTTTTCTCAATTTAACATCATCATAGATCCCTTTGTGATCAATTTTATCCCATATTTCACTCCGATTTAAAGAAATAGTCGAATGCTCCGCTTTAATATCATTAAGTAAAATTTCCAATAATTTCTCTAACCGTACATTCCGATTAAAATAAGGAGACTGAACAAATTTTCGTAACCGATTTTGTTCATATTTATCAAACTTCTGTAAAATGGAAAAGACCTTATTGTTTTGCATATTTTTTACGCAGAATGGTAATATTTTTATTGGGTAAAAAGAATCCTTAAATTTTTATTAAAATAGCGCAATTATATTATAATTATACAGAATATTGTGTTATATTTATCACGGTAAATAGCGTTAATCACACACATTTTTTTCACAATTTACCATCCTGAATTTTAGTTTTTACTGATTTTCAGGCTGTTATGACTGCAATATTACGAATAAATGTGAATTTTTTATTCACAAACCCAGCTTTTTGTACTTGTTACAACCTGTTTTTACGTGCAATATTGTAGTATAACCGCGTTTTAAATCCTAATTGACATGAATATATTTTACCCTACAATTAAAAAAATTGCCGTCCTGCTATTGGTTTTGGCGCCCTTGATCGGTTGGTCACAGGGTTATCAAACCCACCAAATTCTGGAGGACGAAGTGTACGAAGAATACTTTTTCTCCACCGTTACACCCAATGCTCCGGCACCCGCTGGTAATGGAACTACGGAGGTGGCCTACCATACAACGATCAACGGTCAGTTGCAATACGTCTTTCGGTATACACCGGATGGTGGATTCCTTGGTAGAGATCAAACTCATTATACCTTTTCTACTGGTTTTAATACCCTGAATTACGCTTACCGTGCGTTTGAAGTCGTAGAAAGTCAGGTTACGGCCACGAATGATCACTTTTCTATGCAGGCTAGTAGTATAGGAGTATTTGATGTTTTGGCTAATGATGAGTCGAGTACTGGTACGAAGATAATTACCAGTTTACCGATTGTAAATAATGGAACAGCGAGTATTGATGCCGATCAGCAGATAACTTTTACACCTGAACACGGTTTTGTTGGTGTGACTAAATTTCATTATACCCTTTGTAATGAAGACGATGTTTGTGATGTAGCCATGGTAAATGTCTTTGTAGAACAAGGATTTCCAACGACGGATACCACCAAATTATTTGTTAAGAAAAATAGCGCTGTTAATATTTTAATTCCTACAGCCGGAGGATATTTTACGCAACGTAATCCCGTTAATGGAACATTGGCGTCTTCTGACCCAGCGGGAATCATGGTATATACGCCAAATCCTGGATTTACCGGGACCGACCAGTTTACCAGTATCTATTTGACCAATGGTGTACCAGCGATTCGTCCTTACAAGGTCACGGTATTGGATGCACCGGTAGAAAATAATCTTTTAAAGACGGATAATGTCTTTACGGGGATCAACCAGTTAGTTGTCTTTGATCTATTTGAGAATGATCTAGCAGAAAATTTAACGCTTTCTGATTATAGCAACCCTGCAAATGGTATGATCGATGTTGAAAATAGTACCATCACTTACCGTCCTAATCCCGAGTTTGAAGGATTAGATCAATTTACTTACACTGCTTGTGTTAATAATTCTTCCGTTTGTGAGCAAACATCGGTTTATGTCACCGTAAGCGATCAAGAGCCGGGTGCGACTATATTTAAATTATCAACGCCGATCAACACACCATTGGTAATTGACTACGATATACCCACCAAAAACTGGGAATTTATGCTCAATAATTTTGGAGTACCCATCACCGAACTGACCACGGTTAACGGAGGTTTGGTTACTTATTTTTCGGGCGAATACGACGGAGGACCAGTGGCTGGCCAGGAAATAGAAGGATATAATTTAGTAATTTATACGCCACCTGCAGACCAAATTCTAACGGATGAAGTCAATCTGGCTTTTAGAACGGATGCGGGTTTCCAGTTTATTCGGTTAGATATCGAAGTAATCTCTGAACCTGGTTCAGACGAGCCATATTGCGTCGCGGATTGTGTTTGGCCCGGTGATGCCAATCAGGATGGTCAGGTAGATGTATCAGATTTACTACCGATGGGATTTTGTATTGGTGAAACTGGACCTGCGAGGGAAGATGCTTCAGCTGATTGGTATGGACAGTACGCTGCTGATTGGGGAAAAACAATCGGAGGAACTGATATTGATTTTAAACACATTGATGCGGACGGAGATGGTGCAATTACTGCCGCAGATACTGCAGCAATTACTGCTGCTTACGGCAAACAAAATAGTATTATTGCGAAGCCGACACCAGCCCCAACGGTACAACCACTTTACTTTATCCCCCGGAATTCAGATCCACAACCCGGGGATTTGGTAATTATTGATATTATTTTCGGAACGAAAGATAATCCGGTACTGGATGCCAATGGACTGACTTTTAGTGTGAACTATAACGCTGCTATCGTAGAACCCGGTTCGGTAAATATTAATTTTGATCAGTCTAGCTGGTTACATTATGATGCGCCGATGGTTGGGTTAGTTGCCAATCCTTTTGAAAATCGTCTGGATGCTGGTTTGACAAGGACAATTGGTAGAGGAGCAAGTGGATATGGAGTGGTTGGTACGCTAAGTTTTATTATTATTGAAGAAGTTGATGGGGCACGCCCCGGAGACGAGATGAACATCAACACCAATATTACCAATCCCACTACCATGAATAGCAATGGCGACATGGTCGGTCTAACGGTATATGATCCAACCTTATTAATAAACTTCCGCGAGCCAGTGGCACAGGATGAAGGTGATTTACTTGCCTTCCCTAATCCGACGGTCGATTATATCAACTTACATTTAAACGGCAACGATGAGATGAGTGAGGTGGAGATGTTTACCTTGACGGGACAAAAATTATATCACAATACGGCGGTTAACAGCAACCGTCTGCAGATAGATGTGACGGGGACGCATTTTGCGAATGGAATGTACGTGATTCGTGCGAAAACGGGTGAAGGATTGATTACGAAGAAGGTGCAGATAATGAAGTAAGCGGGAGAGGGACAGGATAACAGGATTTTATTTTAGATAGAAATAGATTTTGGAAATTATATTGATTTCGTCTAGAAGAATAAAAAGAAATTATAGAAATTAAAAGAGTCGTTCGCGTTTTGCGGACGGCTTTTTTTATGCAAAAGAAAAATGTAAAAGTTCAAAAACAAAACTTTGCTGATAAATTCAGGCAGCAAGGATTGACGCCCGAGCAGCAGAAGCAGGTGAAGGGTGGGTCGTTTATTATTATTGAGGTGATTGATGGAGCTTGATAGAGGAGCCATCGCTCGCCTCTGACTCCTGAAGGAGAACCCCGCGCTTTAAGTTGTGCTGATGGAGAAAAGTTGCGTAAAAAGCCCATCGGGTAGACAGGAAAAAAATCGCTAAATACACCCCTGAGGGTTTAGGGCAATTTTAGCGATTTTTAAAAGAAGTATTTCTCGCTACACATCCAACTCTGCCAACCGCATTGTCTCAATAATCCGGATCAACTTCGCCGCGTACTGTGAATCTTTACTATACCCCGCCTTTTGCAGTCCCTTGGCCCAAGCCTGATAATCTGTCTTTTCCAAATTTAATAGGTGTTGATATTTTTTACCAGTCATTAACAAGCTGTGCGCTCGAAAACTCTCCCAGGCCGTATTAAAGTTGCGGTAGAAAGATTTATGAACTTCCGTACCGTGGTGGCTACAGTGACCTTTTGGACACTCTTTAGAAAAACACTGGATACCAAAATGATTGTTGCTTTTCAAAGACAGGGCATCATCTCCCGCATTGCTATGCAAGATCGCCTGTGCTACCGTGATGGAGGCTGGTACCCCATAGCGGCCCATTTCCGCCATCGCTACGGGAGCAAAACGGCGTGCGTACGCTTTGCATTTATTATTCAGCGAATTAATCGCCGACTCGCTTAGCTTAGCCGATTTTGTCATCTCCGGAAAAAGGAGAAAGCGCAAATTTGGATACGCCGCTACCGCGTCTTCGTTGCTTACTTTGGCCGTTTCTGTAGCAACATTTCCCTTACTTACCGTATTGCGAATGAGGCTGGGTAAATTGCCCCAGCCAAACTGCTGAATGGCCGCTGATTTTTCTGTTTGCTTCACCTCTGAAAGGGGAGCCGCAGCTGGAACCACCTTTCCCTGTTCGGGTGCAGCAGGAACCGCTGATTGGGCAGGAACCGCGTTCGGATTCGCCCGCATACTAAATTCCATGGTAATATCTTTTTGAACCAGGATAAAAATGGCAAAAGCTAATAAGGATAAGCTAAACCAATTTTGGCGCAACCAGTCTTTCGATTTTTTTAGATAAACTTTCTGATACTTTTCGTTAAAATTAAATTGGAAGGATTTCATGATACTTACTTTTTAGATTAGGTCGCTTGGAATATAAAACGGTTTACTTTACCGGATTTTCTGCATTTTTTCACAGAAGTTGACCTTGTTATTTATTCTTACAAAACAAATATAAAACGAAAAGTTTTAAAAAACAAACAATTTAAAACATAAAGTTTTTTAACATAAGTAGCTGATATAAAGGGTGTTATCAATCTGGTGATATAGTTTCGGAATTAAAACGAAAAGATTATACAAATGAGTGGTTCTTTCTAAAGCAATCTATCGTAGAGGAAATTATGTGCCTGGAAAATTTCTTAAAAAAAATTGAATTCAAAAACTTATCTTCGCGAAATGTGAATGCTTTTTTTAGATAGTGTAGAAAATACACTACTTTTGTCATTCAGGCTCTAAAAGGTGAAGCTATGTCTGTACAAATCCAAAAATCTATCTCCATGATCTCTACAAAATCAATTTTAAAAATGTCAATATGATCGCCGTAATTGATAGTGGCTCTACTAAAGCAGACTGGAAATTTCTATCTCCAAATGCTTATCCGATTTCCATTACAACAATGGGATTCAACCCTTATTATCACGATGAGTCGGTTATTCTGCCTAAGATTAAATCAGCTTTTGAAGGTAAAATAGATCCATCATTATTGACAAAAATTTTCTTTTATGGAGCGGGGTGCAGTGATGCCAACCGGAATAAAATTATAGAGGATGCGCTACAAAAATATTTCACCAAAGCAGAAATAAACGTCAATCACGATATCCTGGCTTGTGCACTAGCTACCTGTCGCGATCAGCCGGGCATCAGCTGTATTTTGGGAACTGGTTCTAATTCCTGCTTATTTGATGGTGAAAAAATTATCGATAATATTCCTAACCTTGCCTACATTTTAGGAGACGAGGGGAGTGGTGGCCATCTTGGAAAGTTACTAATACAAGGTTATTTTTATCGAGAGTTTCCAGAAGACATCAAAGATGATTTCGAAGAAACCTACGGTAATGACCGACAAGTATTTTTGGATAATATTTATATTGAGCCGAATGCCAACGTTTATTTGGCTTCTTTTGCCAGATTCCTTTCTGACCACAAAGATCATATGTATATTCAAAATCTGGTCGGTCGGGCTTTTACTAAGTTTATCGAAAGGCACGTACGCAAATATCAGAATCACAATAATTTACCAATTCATTTCATTGGTAGTGTAGCCCATCATTTTGGGGATATTTTAAAAATAGTCCTCGACGAGCGATCACTGAAATTGGGTATGATTATTAAGAAACCGATAGATAATCTGGTAGATTATCATATTGAATTAGAGGGATGGAAAACAAAAAAAATATAAAATGGGCGATAATATAAAAAGAATAGCAGTCTTTACTTCTGGTGGTGATGCACCTGGCATGAACGCGGCAATTCGTGCAGTGGTACGAACGGCTACCTACCATAACTTGCACATTTATGGTATACGTAAAGGTTACGAAGGAATGATAAACGGAGAGATTGTCCGCTTGGAAACCAGAATGGTGGGTAATATCATGCACCGGGGTGGTACGATGTTGAAGACTGCTCGTAGTGACCGATTTCGAACACCCGAGGGTAGACAGGCGGCTTATGAATCGCTGATGGCGCACGATATTGAAGCGCTGGTTGGCATCGGTGGAGACGGCTCTTTTACCGGTTTGGAAATATTTTCCAAAGAATTCAACATTCCTGTGATGGGTGTTCCTGGTACGATTGATAATGATCTGTATGGTACTGACTACACAATCGGTTACGATACGGCCGTTAATACAGCAGTGGAAGCAGCGGATAAAATTCGGGACACAGCGGATTCGCACGACCGGTTATTTTTTGTAGAAGTGATGGGCCGACATTCCGGTTTTATTGCCCTCAATACCGCCATTGGCAGTGGAGCGAGTAGTGTCTTGATTCCTGAAACACACATGGAAATTGATACGCTCATCAAAATGCTAAAAAAAGGGGTAAAGCGCAATAAGCTTTTTAGTCTGGTAATTGTAGCCGAAGGAAATATTAATGGTGGTGCCATGGAAATAGCAAAACTGGTAGAAGAAAAATTTGACCACTATGATATTAAAGTGACTGTGATCGGTCACTTACAAAGAGGTGGATCTCCTTCCAGCTTTGATCGGGTACTGGCCAGCCGATTGGGCTTTGGTGCGGTCGAAGGGTTATTGAAGGGAGAGGCCAACGTGATGTGTGGATTGATTAATAATAAAGTATGCTATACGCCACTCATCGATGCGATCAACAAGCAAAAAGATCCGGACCAGGACTTGATTCGATTAGCAGAAATACTTGCTTTGTAGTTTTATTGTTGTAAAATGCATTCTCATCCCTTAATTACATTAACGGCGAACTTCGTTCGGATAACTGGTATACCAAAACAATAAATAACGTTAAAATTAGGTTTTTACCAAGGGGCCAGAAAGATAGTAGTATTACCTTGAAGCAATTCGATAAATACCAATATGTAAATAACTACTGTTTATTTAGAATAAAATATATAGGGTAGGCCCTGCTTTTTAAGTCTATACAATAAATACCAAGAGTCGCCTGCGGGTATCGCACAGAATTAGCCGGTTATGCAAACTAAAACACCTTACACTTTTCTTATTTTCCTTTTTTTACTTTTTTCTGTTTTTTCACTAACCGGACAGCAATCTGTCACGATTTCTGGTAAGGTGATTGATGAATTTGGAGATGGATTGCCAGGGGCTACCGTCACCTTTCCTGGTACGGGTATCGGAATTACCACCGAATTGGATGGGTCTTATATTTTAAAATCTGATACACCAGGAGCAACCCTTGAAGCCAGCTATATCGGATATGCTTCTCAAACCAAAAAAGTGAATAGTGAATCTATTCAAACTATCGACTTCAAACTGGGCGATAACACCCTGGAACTCGAAACCGTGGTGGTTCGAGCAAAAAAAGGGAAATACAGGAAAAAGAACAATCCCGCCGTAGCCTTGATGAAGAACGTTATCGATCACAAAGATGACAACCGTCTGGAAGCCTACGACTATTATCAGCACGATATCTACGAGAAGGTGCAAATGGATTTAAATAATATTTCAGATAAATTTAAAAATCGGAAGATCTTTAAAAAAATGAAATTTATCTTCGAATACGTGGATTCTACCCAAACAGGCCAAAAGCCTTTCCTGCCCATCTATCTTCAGGAAAATAGAGGAACCGTATATTATCGTCAATCTCCTGCATCAAAAACAGAATTCCGACAAGGACAAAAACTGACCAAACTGGAAGGATATCTGGACGATGAGTCGCTTTCCAATATTATGGAAAAACTTTACGAAGAGGTCAATATTTACAATAATAATATTGAGTTGGTTACCGCCCAGTTTGTGAGTCCGCTTTCATTTTTTGCCCCTAGTTTTTACGCTTTTTATATTGAAGATACCCTGCAGTTTCAGGGCAAACAGGTGATTGATTTATCTTTTATTCCACTCAATAAACAGAGCCTTGGATTTCAAGGAAACTTATATGTAGCCATGGATTCTTCCTACCGGGTAATAAAAGTAGACATGGGAATCGTCGATCAGATTAATTTGAATTTTGTGCAGGATATTCAAATCGAACAGGAATTTAAAGACATGGGAGATGATCAGTGGGTCGTCCATAAAAATAATGTACTGATTGAATACAATCTAAGAAAAGAAGGTATGGGTTTTTACGGACGTCGCTCGGTCATCAATGACAATTTTGTTTTTAACCAACCAGCCGAAGCCGATAAATACGGTAATACCGAAAACGTAGTACTATTAAAAAAAGCCAAAAAACAGGACGAGACATTCTGGTCCAATAATCGATTGGAACCTTTATCTGAATCAGAATCCAATACCTATTTTATGATGGATACCCTGCAGCGGGTACCCGCGTTTAAACGCGCTGTTAAGCTGATTTCCTTTTTATTGACGGGCTATACATCGGTTGGTCCGGTGGATGTCGGTCCCGTAAATGCTTTCTACAGTTTTAATCCAGTAGAAGGTTTTCGGCCAAGACTCGGAGGAAGAACCAATCTAAAATTTAATAAAAAACTTCAACTGGAAGGGTATCTGGCATACGGCGTAAAGGATAAACAGTTTAAGCACCAGGGGTTGGTTACTTATTCGTTTAACGAAAATTTTGAAGAATACCCCCGTCATTTTATTCGCTTTGGTACCGAAAGGGAAACCCGATTTCCAGGTGCAGTACTTCGTTATTTTGGAGAAGACAATTTTTTCCTTTCCTTCAGAAGGGGCAACAATACCCGCATGATTTTTCACGAAGCTCAGACTTTTGATTATTTTATTGAAACGGATAATAATTTTGCGTTTAACCTGATTTTAGAAAGACGCAGAAGACAGGCTTACGGATCGTTGAAATTCGATTTTATGGAAAATGGAGAAAATATGTCCGTTCCGGATGTCCGAACTTCACAAATTGGATTACAAATAAAATGGTCGCCTAACGCGCAATACTGGAATGGTAAAAATCAACGAATTGCAATGTTCAACCGATACCCGATTTTGACACTTGACTATAAGATGGGCCTGAAAGGGGTATTAGGCGGAGAATACAATTATCATGGACTCAACTTGAAAATTTTTAAACGTTTTTACTTATCCGTTTTGGGATATACCAATTTTGAAATAGAAGGTGGGAAGATATTTGGAGAAAAGTTGCCGTATTTTTTACTGCATTTACCACGGGCCAATCAGTCTTTCGCTTACCAGATATTCGCGTTTAACCTGGTTAATTTTTTAGAATTTTCCAGCGATGAATACTTTACATGGAATGTAGAACACTATTTTAACGGCTTCTTTTTTAATAAAATTCCGCTCTTCCGTAAATTGAAATTACGGGAACTGGTTTCTATCAAAGGGTTATATGGAAGGCTAACGGATAAAAATAATCCAGAAGTAGATCCCTCACTCATTCAGTTTGTGAAAAATGATGATGGTGAGCCGCTTTCTTACACACTGGAGAAAAAACCTTACATCGAAGCAAGTGTTGGGGTAACCAATATATTTAAGTTCTTACGCGTGGATTTGGTGCGTCGATTGACTTATCTGGATCAACCCAATGTTCCTCAATTATGGGGCGTCAAAGGATTGGCCATTCGGGGCAGGTTCCACGTAGAGTTTTAAAGCAGCCAATTAGCGTAGAGAAGCAGCCAAATCTTTAAGTTATTCTCTGACTGATCCTTTAATAATCAGCGAAAAAATGTACCTTTGCCGATAATTATTCCCAGCGAAAGGATAACTTTTTTCTACACTAATCACTCATCCTTTTGAATAGTAAAACGGTCTGACAGCTACGTTCAATTTAAACGACTAATAACGCTAGCACGTTGTTAAGTGCTGATTTATTTATACTTATATATTTAATTAAAACATAATACTATGTTAAAAAAATATGGACAGATACTGGTCTACAAGATTATTGAACCGGTAATCGGCCTATTGATCAAGATGGGAATTACGCCCAACATGATCACTTCCATGGGACTGATTCTTAATTTTGTCGCAATGCTTATTTTAATTTACGGAGCAGAATATGGTGCGCGGGATGATTATTCTTATGTTGGCTGGGCTGGATTTACCATTCTTTTAGCTGGATTATTTGATATGATCGACGGTCGATTGGCCAGAGTAGGAAATATGGCGCATCCATTTGGTGCATTATATGATTCGGTTCTGGATCGCTATAGTGAAATGATCATGTTCTTGGGAATCTGCTACTATTTGGTAGCCCAGGATTACTTCTTGAGTTCTATTTTCGCCTTTATTGCCATGATCGGTTCGGTAATGGTTAGTTATACGCGGGCACGAGCCGAAGGGTTAGGAGTTAACTGCAGCGTAGGGTTAATGCAACGACCGGAGCGGATACTGATTATTGGTATTTCTGCCATTCTTTGTGGTGTATTCTCTAGTATCATGGGAGGAGATTATAAAATATTTGTCGATTTTTTGCCTTTTGGTGTCTTCGAAACCATCTCTGTATTTACAGTACCATTGGCGGTACTGGCAGTATTGTCCAACATCACTGCCTTACGCAGACTGATGTACAGTCGCGAACGACTTTTATACCCTGAAAAACAAGACAAAAATTTGAAGCGGGCATGATAAAAGAACAGACAAATATTGTTAACTTTGCTAGTGCTACTTTCGGAAAATTTTAAACAGATTCCCTAACCGTAATGAATTTAAAATGAACAACAATCTTTTAGGTAGAACGGAATATTTTAAATCTGACGAAAAACAACCCCACGTAGAACGTTGTCAGAAAATGATAAAAGACCATCCGGAAATTGCTACCTTGTTTGGTCGAAATCCGTGGACTTTTGGTATTCTATTAGGTCTGGTAGCACTGCAATTTAGTATAGCTGCCTTTATGGGTACCCTTGGACTCGGATACTGGTGGGCAGCACTGATCGTAGCTTGGGTAGTAGGTGCCCTGGCCAATCACAACATGTACGTGGTCATCCACGAAGCCACCCATAATCTGGTTTTTAAAAGTCGTCTTGCCAACCGGTGGGTAGTGATTCTGGCCGACCTGGCGAATGCCATTCCCGGTGGCCAGGGTTTCAGCACTTACCACCTCAAGCACCACGCACATCAAGGTGAACACGAAATGGATACGGATCTTGCCGGATACTGGGAAGCGAAGCTGGTGGGTAACTCCTGGTGGAGAAAATCGCTCTGGTTATTGTTCTTTCCTATCTTTCAAATTGGTCGTGCTTACCGAGTTGAAAACGTCCATACTTTTACCAAGTGGGTAGGAATCAATATTGCTTGTGCCATCGTAGTAGACATCGCAATGATTTACTTTTTTGGCTGGAATGCCATCGTTTACATGGTGGGTTCTATGTTCTTTTCTTTGGGTTTGCATCCGCTGGGTGCGCGTTGGGTACAGGAACATTATACGCTCGATGGTAAGCAGGAGACGCACAGCTATTATGGTCCGTTAAATAATCTTTCGATGAATATCGGTTACCACGTGGAACACCATGACTTTCCGGCTATTCCCTGGACAAATATCAAGAAACTCAAAGCAATGGCACCGGAGTATTATGATAATTTACGCTCCCATGATTCGTGGTTTAGGTTGTGGTTGGAATTTATTTTTAATCCCAAATATTCCTTGTTTTCCAGAGTAACGCGCGAAAATGGTAAAAATAAAGTAGTGGTAGAAATTGGTAAAGCTTCGGTTCGTAACACGACGGCTTCTGCGCTCAGTAGCAACTAGTGCTTGGGGCCACGAGGCTGGAAACTGAAATTATCAGTATGAATATTAACAATACCCTAAAATGAAAAAATTATTTATATCCAACAAGGACGAGTCGGTACGGTTGTTTAAAAGCGACTTTTTGGAAAAATTTACCCACGTACATTATCTGACACCTGTTGTTGTTTTTGGACCAGTGGTGGCGTATTTTATATATCTGAGTATACTGCATCCCGCCCTGGGTTTATTAGCAGGAACAGGAATGATGGTAGCAGGTATAATCGCCTGGAGTTTTACGGAATACTTTTTACACCGTTTTGTTTTTCACTATCACCCAACTTCTAAATTTGGAAAAAGAATCCATTTTCTTTTGCACGGAGTACACCACGATTACCCTAATGATTCCAATCGATTAGTAATGGCACCATTGATTTCGATACCGTTAGCGTTTGCTTTTTATTATGGATTCAAGACCATTCTTCCAATCCATTTATTATATCCTTATTTTGCGGGTTTCGTAACGGGTTATATTTTTTATGATACGTTGCATTACGCTTTGCACCACCTTGATTTTCAACATAAATGGTGGATCGTGTTAAAGACCCATCATCTAAAACATCACTTTAAGGAACCCAGCAAAGGGTACGGTGTGAGTTCCCCGATTTGGGATGTTATTGTAGGATCAAATTTTGTAAAAAAGGAGCAGGTTGGAAACAAGGAAAGTATCAATTCTCGGACAGTCTGAGAAATTAGAAAAAGAAAACAGTTTTAAGCGGTTTACATCAAAAAATGTTTTGGTAGCTACGCTTTTAACGATACTATATTTAGGTGCGGTAGTGGGACTGATGAAGTTGCGGGATGATCACGTTATGTTACTCGTAGTACTTTGGATAGCCTTTTTTGCACATCCGGTGAGCCGGAAAATATTTTATGGCTTTGTCTGGATTTTGTTATATTGGTTGATTTATGATTCTTTAAGAGTTTATCCAAATTATCTGGTTAATCCAGTGCACGTGGCGGAGCCCTATAATTTGGAAATGGCCTGGTTTGGAATTATGGAAGCAGGACAGTTGATTACCCCTAATCAGTACTTTGCCAACCACCAGTCTACCTTTATGGATGTGCTCTGTGGCGCATTTTATTTGTCGTGGGTACCGGTTCCATTTGCGTTTGCGCTTTATTTATATTTTAGAGATAAAGGATTGATGTTACAATTTACATTCTCCTTTTTTTTGGTAAATATGTTAGCCATCGCAATTTACTATCTTTACCCGGCAGCACCGCCCTGGTACATTGAAATGTACGGACTAGGCGTAGAAAAATTTAATATTCCCGGGCAAGCAGCCGGACTACTGAAATTTGACGAATTCGTTGGACTGGATATTTTTCAGGGTATGTATGAGAAAAACGGAAACGTATTTGCGGCCATCCCTTCTATGCATTCTGCCTTCCCGATACTGACTACCTACTTTGCGTTAAAAAAGAAATTATATCCCGCTGCGTGTTTTTTCTTTTTGACAATTGTTGGCATTTGGTTCGCCGCAGTATATACTTATCATCACTATTTTGTGGATGTACTAGCCGGAGGATTAACCGCTATTGCAACCATTACGATCGTTGAAGGTCTTTTAAGAACCCGCGCTCGTCAGTGGTATTCTAATTATAAAAAACTATTGCTTTAAGATATGAATAAATTAAACTCCCGCATGGCGAAATATACTGCGCCACAAGAAGCCAAAGCTGCCGGTGTATATCCTTATTTCAGAATGATACAATCTGAGCAGGATACCGAAGTTATCATTGACGGTAAAAAAGTACTGATGTTCGGTTCTAATTCTTATTTGGGACTAACCAATCATCCAAAACTAAAAGAAGCGTCCATTGCAGCCATTAATAAATATGGTTCCGGTTGTGCGGGGTCTCGTTTCCTCAACGGAACACTGGATCTACATATCGAACTGGAAGAAAAACTGGCCAGGTTTGTTGGCAAAGAAGGAGCCCTGGTTTTTTCTACGGGCTATCAGGTAAATCTCGGTGTACTTTCTTCGTTGACTGGCCGAAAAGACAATATTATTTTAGACGAACTGGATCACGCTTGTATCATTGATGGTGCCAGATTATCATTTGCACGTCCCCTTAAATATCGACACAATGATATGGAGTCGCTGGAAAAAATGCTACAGCGCCATCAGGATGTAGAAGGCTTGAATCTGATCGCCGTGGATGGTGTTTTTAGTATGGAAGGAGACATTGCCAAACTGGACAAAATTGTGGGACTGGCAAAAAAATACAATGCTAACATAATGGTCGACGATGCCCATGGACTAGGAGTTATCGGAAAAGCAGGAAGAGGTACGGCGGATCATTTCGGCCTGACCGATGACGTTGATCTTATCATGGGAACATTTAGTAAATCACTTGCTTCCATTGGTGGATTTATTGCTGCCAATAATGAAACGATTAATTTTTTAAAACACCACGCTCGCTCGCTGATTTTTAGTGCCAGTATTGCACCGGGCAATGCTGCCGCCGTTGTCGCCGCTCTCGACTTGATGCAGGCCGAACCAGAGCGAATCGAAAAACTATGGGACAATACGCGCTACGCAATGGCCGGACTTAAAGCCCTGGGACTGGATACGGGACATTCCGAGACACCGATCATTCCGATCTACGTCCGGGATACCGAAAAAACGTTCTTGCTAACTCGAATGCTACAAGAGCAAGGGGTATTTGTTAATCCCGTTATAACACCCGCCGTGGCACCCAAAGATTCGTTGATTCGATTTTCCCTGATGGCTACGCACACCCGAAACCAGATCGACGAAGCCCTTGAAAAGATCGGAGCGATTGCGGACAAGCTGGATATTCCAAGATTGGAAAATGCGGGCTAGTTGATAAAATGGGCGTTTGTAAAAAACGACCAGAGATTTGAACAACGAAAAACATACTTTGAGAAAAACATGGAGATTATAGCCGTAACTTCCGCCAAACAGCAGAAGCAATTTATTGACTTTCCACACGATTTGTACGCAAACGATCCCAACTACGTACCCGAACTGTACGTAGGGCAGAGAGAACTGCTTTCTCAAAAGAAAAACCCTTTCTTTCAACATTCAAAAGCACAGTGTTTTTTAGCTTACGAAAATAATAAAATCGTAGGACGTATTGCCGCAATTTACAATCGTAATTATAACGAATACGCCGACCGAAACGTTGGCTTTTTTGGTTTGTTTGATGTGATTGATAATTTCGAAGTATCAAAAGCTTTACTTGATCAGGTCATTGAGTGGTGCAAAACAGAAAAGGTAACCGCCATGATAGGCCCGACCAATTTTACCACCAATGATACTGCCGGACTTTTGGTAGATGGGTTCGACGCCCCACCGTCGGTAATGATGGTTTATAACAAACCCTATTATTTAACTCATCTGCAACAATACGGATTTAAAAAAACCAAAGACTTGTTGGCGTACGAGGTGACTGAGGAAGAAGTAAATATGAAATCTGTAAAACTGGCAACAATGTTACAGGAGCGTCTGGCGCGAAAAGGAATTACGGTACGGGAAGCCAACCTGAAAAAGCTGAATGAGGAGATTGCGGGTGTCCGGGAAATTTATCGTTCTGCCTGGGATAAGAACTGGGGTTTTGTACCCGCTACCGATGCGGAATTTGACCACCTGGCCGAAGGACTAAAATTGATCATCGATCCCAAATTTGTACAAATTGCCGAACACGATGGAAAGATGATTGGATTTGCACTGGCCATTCCGGATATCAATCAGATTACAAAAAATATAAAGCGAGGTAGACTATTTCCCACCGGAGTATTCAAATTATTACTCGGCAAAAGAAAGATAAAAAAAATAAGAATTATATTGTTAGGGGTCGTCGAGGAATACCGAAAGATGGGAATCGAAGGTGTTTTTTACGCGCGAATTATTTCCAATGGATTGGCAAAAGGCGTACACACTGCCGAAGCTTCCTGGATATTGGAAGACAATGAAATGATGAACAAAGGATTGCAAAACATAAATGCCCGGGTGACCAAACGGTACCGAATTTTAGAATTACCGCTGGACTCCAAAACATGAAAAAAGTATTGATTACGGGAGCCAGTGGTTTTGTAGGTAGCTTTTTAGTCGAAGCATTTTTAGGTGCCGACCCGGAACTGGAAGTCTACGCGGGCGTACGAAAAACCAGCAGTCGACAATTTTTGACCGACCCAAGAATTCAATTTTTTGAAATGGATTTTTCTAATCAAAAAAAACTGGAAAAAGACTTAGGGGAAAAGGGTTTTAATTACGTCATACACAATGCGGGGCTAACCAAAGCGGATCGAAAAAAAGATTACTTTTTGGTCAATTGTGACTACACCGAAAACCTGATAAATGCGTTGCAGACTTTACCTGTTCCGGTAGAAAAATTTGTCTACATGAGCAGTATGGCCGCTTACGGACCGGCGGATAATATGCCCGAAGATCTAGTAAAAGAAACCGATACGCCACGACCGATTGATACCTACGGTGAAAGCAAACTGGCCGCAGAGCGGGTGATAAAAAAATATAAAAATTTGCCGTATCTGATCTTTCGACCCACGGCAGTTTATGGTCCGAGAGAGCGCGATATTTATACTTTTTTTACCATTCTCAATAAAGGACTGGAGCCTTATATCGGAATGGCAGAACAAGCCTTGACGTTTATCTACGTCAAAGATTTGGTGGTATTGATCTCCAAGGCGACGTTATCCGAACACCGGCAAAAATGTTATTTCGTCGCCGATGGTAATGTGTATAGTAATTACGATTTAGGAAAATACGGAAAAAAATATTTGAATAAAAAAGCGATAAAGATAAAAGTGCCCACCGGGCTGGTACGCGGAATTGCTTATTTAAATGAATCGATTGGAAAAATAATCGGTAAAATGCCCGCACTAAATCTAGAAAAAGTAAATATTTTAGAAAGTCTGAACTGGAAATGCGATATTCGCGCTTTGAAAACAGATTTTGATTTTATACCCAAATATAATTTAGCCACGGGATTGCAGGAGACAATTGAATGGTATCGGAAAGAAGGATGGCTATAAGGAATGTGGATAAAATATTTCGCCTTTTATCTCAATCTATTTAATCGCCTAAGAAACGCTACATAGATAAAAGGTAATGTGGGTACTGGTCAATTTCACTCTTATTAATCAGATATAATTTTACACGATAAAAAAGGGCTAACTAGCTAACTGCTAACCAGCCAACTAGCTTAAAAATTTTAAAAAAAATTTAGACATGAAGAAAAAATCCAAACTTTCCAAGCCTAAAGGAAAACTGGGCGTATTACTCCCCGGAATGGGATCTATCTCCTCAACGTTAATCGCTGGTGTAATGGCTATTAACAAAGGAATTGCAGAACCAATTGGTTCTTTTACTCAAATGAATACCATTCGGTTAGGAAAACGGACCGAAAATCGGGAGCCAAAAATCAAGGACTTTGCGCCGCTGGCTAAAGTTAAGGACATCGTTTTTGGTGGTTGGGATATTTTTCCAGAAAATATGTTCGAAGCGGCAGTTCACGCCGATGTATTAAAACCGGAATTACTCAATAAGATCAAGGCGCCATTGAAGAAGATCAAGCCCATGAAGGCCGTCTTTGATCCCAATTACGTTAAAAAACTAAACGGTACTTATATCAAGAAGGGCAAGACCAAAATGGATCTGGCCAAGGCGTTGATGAGTGATATCAAAAAATTCAAAAAGGACAATAAGTGCGAGCGTCTGGTCATGGTTTGGTGTGGTTCTACCGAAATTTATTTAGCTCCAGGAGCGGTACATAGTACCATCGAGAAATTTGAAAAAGGACTGGAAAAAAATCACAAAGACATCGCTCCCAGTATGATCTATGCCTACGCAGCGATCAAAATGGGCGTTCCTTACGCGAACGGTGCACCGAACCTTTCTGCCGATATTCCTGCTTTAACCAAACTGGCACAAGACCTTAACGTGCCGATTTGTGGTAAAGATTACAAGACTGGTCAGACACTGATGAAAACCATTCTTGCACCGGGTTTAAAGGCGCGTTCATTGGGTGTAAAAGGTTGGTTCTCTACCAATATTTTAGGTAATCGAGATGGAGAGGTACTGGATGATCCAGACAACTTCAAAACCAAAGAAGTTTCCAAATTAAGTGTCCTGGAACAAATCTTTGAGCCGGAAAAAAATCCAAGTCTCTACGGTGATATCTACCACAAAGTAAGAATCAATTATTACCCACCTCGTGGTGACAACAAAGAGGGTTGGGATAATATTGACATTCGGGGCTGGCTGGATTATGATATGCAAATTAAGGTTGATTTCCTTTGTCGGGATTCTATTTTAGCCGCACCTTTAGTCTTGGATTTAGCGTTATTATTGGATCTTGCCAGTCGAGCTAAAATGGGCGGAATTCAGGAATGGTTGTCTTTCTTCTTTAAGTCACCACAGACCAAAGAAGGATTGCCACCGATGCACGATATCTTTAAGCAATTGATAAAACTGGAAAATACTTTGCGTTATATTCAGGGCGAAGATTTGATCACGCACCTTGGATTGGATTACTACAACGAATTATAGGAATTTTAAGAATATGTTTTACGGTGTAAAACAGGCTGAAGGCACCTCGTTGATTTATTGACGGGGTGTTTTTTTGTTTGAGAATATTGGTTATATTGAGAAAGAAGTAGCGAGCGCCGGACAGATTGTCAGATCGGGCAGGGTTACTAAAATGGTTATTATGCTGTGCATAACGCCCATTTCAGCGCCTTGATTGATGAAAAAATATTTCGCCTTTTA
>ENA-ORXR01001966-ORXR01001966.1-marine-metagenome-genome-assembly--contig:-NODE-1966-length-20454-cov-193.759631_pt1 | contig 20454 bp, 15 predicted proteins | sample MGYA00237866_ERZ511479 | MGnify/ENA metagenome assembly ERZ511479 | reverse complement strand
TGGAAAGGGTCTTGCCTCCGGTTATTTTTTGATTCGGACAAAGACTCAGCCAAGAGCTGAAAGCTTTGGACTTACCGAACTTACCTGGGTCGTTGCCGACCTCGGCGAGAATGGTCTGAAGATTATTTGAGCCCATGCCTGGTATGGCGCAGAAATCGACTCCAGTGATACGAAACATCTCTCCAGAGGCGTCGTAGTTTGTTGAGTTTGGGTGCTTTCGCCTCTGGGTTGGCTCCCCATCAGGTGTATCGGGATGGCTGGGTAGTTGATCAAGGAATTTTTCGATTTCTGCATCAAGCCGAACGATCTGTTTTTCGATGAAATCCAGCATATCCATCTCTAAGCTAAGTGTTACGAGATGTTCGTTGCGCCAATTACCATGCAAGGCTCGGGCGATCTCATCTTCCTTCTTTTTGCAATTGGGATGGCGAGCCGAGGCTAACGTGGCGGGATCTTGTTCCCCAGCGAGGACCATATTAATAATCTTACGTCCCGTGCTTCCCATGATATCTGTTACAACTTCTGTCAGCCGTAGATTTAGCAGGCGTAAGGCATGTTGTACCTTCAAGATCGTACGCGCACGCTGCTCAACTAAGTCACAACGCTTACGCCACAGATCTCGTAATGGCTTCCATTGCCCGCTGGGCAAAAACGATTTGCGCAACAGGCCCGCCTCATGAAGTTGTTGGAGCCACTGAGAGTCTTGAACATCACTCTTGCGACCAGGCAAAGCTTTGACATCCTGACCATTGACGAGGCAAACCTCGATACCTTTATCTTCCAGTACTTCAAATATTTGGAGCCAGTAGATCCCGGTCGACTCGACTGCGGCACTCGTCACTCCGCATTCCACTAGCCAATCGGCCAGCGCTTCCAAATCACATGTGTATGGACCGAATACTCGTGTCTCGGTGTACTCCGCATCCACAGGTGCACATACATAATGCTCTCGTGATCCAACATCGATCCCGGCCGCATTTTGGTACTTAACTTCTAGAGCTTGGCGCTTTCTTTTCATTTGTATCCCTTTCAATGGCCGAATACATGGTGAGCGCTCTGCAGATTCATATTCCTAAACGGAGTCCACATGCGTGGCTACCAATCAATGAAAAACGATGCGATCACCACCCAGCTTGAATGTCGGGGTTCGATAACCACCAATATGGCTACGGGCTTTTCGCATCCGGCTATCCATATCATGCCATAAGTTTCCTCAGGGTGAAACCAACTTGTTGGTCAGTGAGCTTGAGTGGCAAAAACGGAAACGAAAGTTGCCATGGGCTAACAATAAAGGGGGCAAAATGCCTCCGTCCCCATTTATCAATCCGTCCCCATTTATCCCAATAGCTGTTCTTGTTTCTTAACTTTTGATATATTCATATTTGCGGTCTTGGTTGAGCCGCCAGCCTCGCGGCTGACGGTCGAAACCACCACTTTTTTTAGTACACTTTTAGGCGTTACTAAGCCGAGGCAGATCGGCACTGGCAAAAAGAAAGGCACCTGAAGTCAGGTGCCTTTCTTTTATACTGCGCTTCTTAAGGCGCTCCTTCCAAGCACTTACTCTTCGACTTGTACGAAGATTTTGTCGCCTTCGACTTTGACAGGAAAGCTATCCACGGGTCGCACCGCTGGGGCGCTCATGTGGCTGCCATCTCGTAGGTCAAACTCAGCGCCATGCGCGGGGCATTGGATACAGTGTTCGTCCACGAAGCCGTTCATCAGGCTGACGCGAGCGTGGCTGCACCAAATGCTGATGGCGTGATACTCTTCGCCGACTTTAAAGATACCAATCTCCTCGTCAGCGACTTCGATGTATTTGCGATCGTCTTTTTTAAAGTCGGCGACGGATGCGACTTCATGCCAATTGCTCATGTGTTTGTTTCTTTTAGTTTTTCACCAATCAATTCGAACATGCGTTCGCGAGCTGCTTCGCTCGGAATGCGTTCGACCAATTCTCCAAAGAAGCCCATCACCAACAAGCGACGCGCGTCAGCTTCTTGGATACCTCGGGCCCGGAGGTAATAGATCTGGTCTGCATCGAGGGTGCCCATGGTCGCTCCGTGGGAGCAAGCCAATTCGTCCGCATCGATGATCAAGCCGGGGAGTGAATCCGCGCGGCCGGTGTGATCCAAAATTAAGTTGTTGTTGGTCTGGTACGCATCGACTCCGATCGCACCGCGTGCGGCCTGGATGATACCTTGATAGACCGAGTATCCTTTGCTCTGCGTCGCCCCCTTGTACAGCATGTTGCTGTAGGTGTTTGGCGAGGAGTGCATTTGCAAGGTCATCAGATCAAACTGCTGCTTCTTGTTTGCGAAGTAGAGACCTCCAAAGTACGCTTCTGCGCCCGGCTCAGCCGTGTCGCATCCGGCCGCAATTTTGCTGACCTTTGACCCGAGAGTGAGGGAGCAGGTTGTGACGGTTGCCCCGGCTTGGATTCGTGCCCATTCTTCGCTGACACTGATCGCCTTTTGGCTAAGTTCTTGTACCGTAACCTGTTTCACTTTCGCGCCAGGCATCAGGTAGTACTCGCGACTTTGCATCACGGCGTGAAGCGTGTCTGCGGTCGATGTCATGTGTTCGACGATGGAGAATTCAGCGTGCTCACCGCCAACCACCAAAAGGCGTGGCAGAAGAGCGGCGCCTTCGGTGCCGACGTGGTAATGGATCAACACACCTTTTTCCAAGACAACGTTCTTGTCGATCTTGAGGGTGAGTCCAACGTTCCAAAAGGAATCGACGAGGGCTTGAAGTTTGCGCGGCTTGACCGGCATGGCTTCGCCACGAACGTACTTCTGAATGCATTCCGGATGGGCCGCCGAAGCGTCATCCATGGTCATAAGCAGAATCTTGTCCGATGTTTTTTGGATTGCGATGCCGTTTTCCGTCACACTGACCACGGCGTCAAAATCGTCGGCCCAAGGATGTACCGGAGGGTTTGGATCGATGCCGAGTTTAGGGAGCGGGCTGAAGCTGTCGAGCTTGAGTAGGCGGGGAGGGGTGCGACGGTATTCTTCGTCGGTGGCCACGGGATTTGGAATCGTGGTGTAGGATTCGAAGGCTTCGCGACGCTTGGCGTCGGTCACGTCGTTTCCTCCGAGAAAGCCTTCGAAGCATTCCGGCGTAAAATTGCCGATGATGTGGGGTTCAGTTGCTGTAATCAAAATAGGTTCCTTTCGAATGGTCAGGGGGGTTAGCCGATTGACCCTTCGAGTTTAAGTTCGAGAAGCTTGATGGCTTCTACAGAAAATTCCATGGGAAGCTTTTTGAAGACTTCTTTGCAGAATCCTTTGACCACGAGTGAGGCCGCATCTTCTTCAGAAATTCCGCGTGAGCGGAGGTAGAAGAGTTGGTCTTCACTGATGTTCGACGTCGTGGCTTCGTGCGCAATTTCTGCGGTTGGATTTTCGGTTTCGATGTAGGGGAAGGTGTTGGCGCTGCAATCAGGGCCGACGAGCATGGAATCACAGATGCTGTGATTCTTTGCGTTTTCCGCCGTGGGTAACACTTGAACCAAACCGCGATAGGTATTGGCGCTTTGATCCGCGCTGATGCCTTTTGACAAGATGGTGCTGCTGGTGTTTTTTCCGATGTGAATCATCTTCGTGCCGGTGTCCGCCTGCATCTTTTTGTTGGTGAATGCCACGGAGTAAAATTCTCCGATGGAGTCATCGCCTTCAAGGATGCAACTTGGGTATTTCCAGGTGATGGCAGATCCGACTTCGACTTGGGTCCAAGAAATCTTGGAACGTTTGCCTTTGCAGATGCCACGTTTGGTGACGAAGTTGTAGATGCCGCCTTTGCCGTTTTCATCACCGGCGTACCAGTTTTGAACCGTCGAGTATTTGATTTCTGCGCCGTTCATCGCTACGAGTTCAACCACGGCTGCGTGCAGCTGGTTGGTGTCGCGAATCGGAGCGGTGCAGCCTTCGAGGTAGGACACAGAGCTGTCGTCTTCGGCTACCACGAGGGTGCGTTCAAACTGTCCGGTGTCCATCGCGTTGATGCGGAAGTAGGTCGAAAGCTCGACCGGGCATTTCACGCCTTTGGGAATGTAGCAGAACGAGCCGTCGGTAAAGACCGCCGCGTTCAAGGCTGCGTAATAGTTGTCGGTGTGAGGGACAACCGAGCCCATGTACTGCTTGATCAACTCAGGGTGATTTTGCACCGCTTCGGAGAACGAGCAGAAGATGATGCCTTGCTCTTCGAGCATTTCGGTGTGCGTGGTCGCGACGGAAACGGAATCGAATACCGCGTCAACTGCGACCCCATTTAAGCGGTCGCGCTCGTGCAAAGGAATGCCAAGACGCTCAAAGGTTTCGGCCAAACTGGCGTCGATGTCAGAGCTGTCTTCGCCTTCACCTGGCACCTTTGGGGCCGCGTAATAGCGGATGTCTTGGAAGTCAATTTTTGGGTAGTCGATGTAAGCCCAGCGGGGCTCTTTCATCTGCAACCACCATTCGTAGGCTTTCAGGCGATATTCGAGCATCCATTCGGGCTCGTTTTTCTTCGCTGAAATCATGCGAATGGTGTCTTCACTCAGGCCCTTGGGAAAAACATCTTGTTCGATGTCGGTTACGAACCCGTGTTCGTATTCCTGGACCAATTTACTGTCGGTAACAAATTCAGCCATGATGGCTCCTCGTAGTGTAAAATAAACTGCGTTGTTTTAACGCGTGTGTGCGGTTGGTTGGCTGGTGGGTAAGCGCATTGGCTCGTGGGTGAAGGGTTTGCCTTACACGCCAGCTGCAGCTTCTTCGTTGACCCAGTCGTATCCCTTTTCTTCGAGCTTTTTCACGAGCTCAGGGCCACCGCTGATCGCGATTTTTCCGTCCATCATAATGTGGAGACGATCCGGTTTGATGTAGGTCAGGATTCGCTCGTAATGCGTGATGATGAGCAAGCCGAAGTCGGTATCTGATTCAACCAACTTGTTTACGCCTTTGGACACAATGCGAAGCGCGTCGATGTCGAGTCCGCTGTCGGTCTCGTCCATGATCGCGAAGGTCGGCTGAAGCATGAGCATCTGGAGGATTTCCATCCGCTTTTTCTCACCGCCAGAAAATCCTTCGTTGAGTCCGCGATTGGCAAACTTCGAATCCATTTCGAGGAAGGCCATGTTTTCGCGCATCTCTTTGATGAATTCACTGGCTGGGTATTTGCCGTCTGGATGATGTGCATTCAACGCGGTCTTCAAGAAGCTGCCCACGTTTACACCCGGAATCGCCAAGGGGTATTGGAAAGCCAAGAACAAGCCCGCAACCGCGCGCTCTTCTGGATCCATTTCGAGAATGTTTTCTCCGTCGAGAAGGATTTCACCTTCGGTCACTTCGTAGGCGGGATGCCCCATGATCACGCTGGAAAGGGTGCTTTTGCCCGAGCCGTTTGGTCCCATGATCGCGTGTGTCTCGCTGGTGTTGAGGGTTAGGTTGACCCCTTTCAGGATCTGGATGCCTTCGCCTTCAACTTCCGCGTGGAGGTTTTTGATTTCAATTGTACTCATTCTATTTCTTTCTTTTTAAATTGGATGGGCTGGGGGCGTATCCCCCGTCAGCCGATATGCGTCGCGTGCTTCTTCAACACGGATTGGCATGGGGCCGTATAGCCTAAAAGTCGACGTCGATGCCGAGCTCAAGCTTCGCTTCGTCGGTCATGCGATCTGGGCTCCAGGGTGGATCCCAAACAATGTCGATGCTTACTGGCTCGGCGCCAAGGGCCGCCACGGCCATTTTAGATTCGTGGATCAGGACCGGGCCGAACGGGCAGCCCATGCTGGTCAAGGTCATGTCGACATGAACCTCTTTGTTTCGCACCGTCGCATCGTAGACCAAACCTAGGTCAACAATGTTATAGTGGAGTTCGGGGTCGATCACTAAGCGGAGCGCGTCAAATACCCGGTCGCGGGTAATGTCTTGCTCGTCGGCTGCGTCGTTTTTTTGTTCCTGATCACTCATTTGAATCTCGTGTTCTGTAGTTTCTTTAAATTGTTTTCGGCTCGCGTTTAGACGAGAATGTCGGCCTGCTTCATGATGCTGCCCAGAGGTAAATTGTGCAGATGCTCATACAGCTCGTTTTCAACCTGAGCAAAGGCACGTTCAACCGTGCAGCCGCAGGAGAATTCGCAACTCGCTTCGCACAGCCCAGGGGATGCATCTTCCGGCACTCGCCGAATATCCTCCATCACCCGTGCAACTTCGCCAAAACTAAGCTCCGACACGGGGCGAGCAGGGCGGTATCCACCGTTCGCGCCTTGCACAGAATCCAGTAATTTCCCCTTCGCCATTTTCTGGAGAACCTTACCGAGATATTCCTCAGGAAGGTGATATTTCTCCGAAAAAGCATGGGTATTTACCGGATCAGCCGAGGATTCCTGCTCGAAATGGAACAGGACAACCATGGCATATTTCAGTTTTTTGCTAAAGCGTATCATTAAAACCCGACAAATTCTGTCGCCTTTTCCGAGCGCTAACGCGATGCAGGGGGCAAAGTCAAGTCTATCAGGTTAATCCTCGGTCGCAGTGCGCCGTTGCCAAGGGCCGATAAACTACCGGAGCTATCAGACACCTACCATTCAATGGCAGCATTTAAATAGGCTCGTGCCACTCAATGGCAGGATTTGAAATTCTTCGGACCGATCCTTAGGAATGGTGTGCCTACCCCCATTTCCGACCTTGTCCCGATTTTTAAGGTGTAGTCTTGCTCTGGATTATTTACGGCGGTCAACTAACGAGTACGCTTACCATTCAGCAGGGTGCCGATGGGGCTGTATCGAATTAAACACTCGTAGCTCAGCAAAAGTAATACGGTGGTAGCGCAACAAAGCACCGCGAATTTAACCCCAGCCGACCAGTCGTAGCGTGTAAGCCACCACTGTCCCCAAAAGATCAGCGGCATGTGGGCCAGGTATAGCCAGTACGAGGAGTCGGAAACGTAGCGCATGACTCGGCTTTTACCCGAGCAGAATGTCCGGAAAAGCCCGATGCAACCGAAGGTCATCAGCCACGCATAAAGCACTTGGACGGCAACTCCGGTATGGCGATACCACTCTTGGCTCGGCAGGATGTTTTCACGAAGCCCGATACCTCCGTGAAGGCAGTCGATGCCAAGCGGGGCGATGACAAGAGCCAGCGGAATCATCAGCCACCAGAATCTCCCCGTGCCTGCGTCTCCACTTGCATCGACGTCAAACAAGAGCGCGCCAAACCCAAAAAAGACAGCGTAGTAGCCAAGGACGTGGGGAACGGGGAGCCAGCCTAGCGAGGTGTCCGGACCGAAGGCGCCCTCGACCATGTGGAGTTGAAAAAAGTAGGTGAGTGGGAGCAACCAAATCAGGCATAGCGGCGAGCGGATCAGCCAACGAGGAAATGCGGTGATCCCCAAGGCGCTAGCGGCGAGGGCGTAAACTGAAAAGCCAAGCACCAACCAGCAGAGGAACCAGAGAAACCAAAGGTGATGAAATACATCGGCTTCGATGAACGCATCGAGCTGCTTTTCAGTGGCCGACCGGTTGTCTGAATTCAAGCTTTCCACTTGAGATGCTTCCGGCACCTCAACCCCAAGCGATCTAAGTTGATCAAAGATCGCGGCCCGTCCACGAGTCACCTTGTCTCGATCGTATTTGATCCTGAGTATGCCAAAAATCCAACGCGTGGTTTCGTCATCGGCTAGCGCAGATAGGGCTGGGGTGAGCTCCTTGTTATCTTTGGCTTCGGGATCTGCTCCAGCTTTAATGAGCAAGGCGAATACCTCGGCTTCGCCCGTGAAGGCCGCGCAGTGTAGCGGGGTGCCGCCATTTCGACTTCGGGCATTCGGATCGGCTCCCAGTTCCACAAGGCGGCTCACCACCGAAGGCAGTCCCATAAGGCTCGCGTAGGCGAGGGGAGGCAGCCCAAACTCGCTGTCCTCTGACAGGAGATCGGAGTTCTGGTTCAAGAGAAGCAGAGCCGTGGCTTCATCGCCGGATTGAATCGCAGAGAACAAGGATGTATCGGATAGCTCGTTCGGTGACGGTGCTTTTTCTGTTTCCTTCACCAGCTCCGGGTTGGCCGCTTGTTTCAGTTCTTGCTTTGGTTCTGCATGCATGATGCTCGCCACGGTTAGGTTGATCAGCGGAACGATGGTGATGATACCCAGTACCAAGGGCAGGAAGATACGTTTAAACCGGTGGGTGAGTAGCGCCTTCAAGCCACGCTTCCGCCACAACATGGCAGTGAAAAATCCACTGACCAAAAAGAACAGCGGCATGCGAAAGCCGTGTATGGCAAAGAAGAGTCCCGTGAAGCCCCAATGCTGCTGCGGGTCTCGAACCGGCCATGGGAAATCAACCGCGTAACAAAGCGCTCCGTGCAACCCGATTCCGAGAAGCATCGCGATGGCGCGTAACGCATCGAGGTCGTGTCGGCGGCTAACTTGCGAGGGCGTTGGATCCTTCGGTTGATGGTTTGGTTGGATGCTCTGAGGGTCCATGACGTGAGGGTAAGGGGTATGCATAACCTACCAATTCTGTTACCTGCTTGTGACGCTGACTCAAAACACCAGATCTTTGGTTTCCTTGGGGATACCGTCTACCTTGCTCGCCCACTGGCCCTACCAACAAATCGCCGTGGGGCTTTCGAGAAAGATAAAAGCAGCGTGACTGGAAGCAACTTCGGCGTTCGATTTTAAGCTCTTGCATGTTGACTCGAGATCCAAGGCTGGCATCCCTAGCTCATGCTCGTTTATCTAATCCCGCTTGTCGCGGCGATGATGTATCCCTTGGGGAGTTTGTGGCTAAAGCGGGCGCAGCAGGAAGGGGCAGGGCCTTGGCAGTCGACGGTCTATTCCAATTGGATTATGACCGCCTGCTTTTTTCCGTTGCTCCTTTTGCAGCCCGAGCTTCCCGATTGGTCACTGATCCACTGGCCGATCCTCGCCGGTATCCTCTTCTTTTTTGGGCAACTGTTTACCGTGTTCGCGGTGCATGCGGGGGATGTGTCGGTTCAGGCCCCGCTCATGGGCTGCAAGGTGATTTTTGTCGCGCTCTATTCTAGCTTTTGGCTGCATTCCGAAGCACTCACGCCTGGGATTTGGATTGCGGCTGGGCTTACCGCCGTCGCGGTCTTTTTACTCGGGAGCGGGAATGGCTCTTTCCGGGGAAGGGCGATGGGAGTGGTCTACGCCTTACTCTCCTGCATTTTCTTTGCCGCCACCGACGCACTGGTAGGGGCGCATGGGAGTCGCTTTGGCTCCATACCGATGCTCATCACGGTGATGGCGACGCTGAGCTTCGCCTCACTCTTCGTGTGGCCGGTGGCGCGTCGCGGGACCCGCTTGTCACCTGTCTGTCGCCGCTGGCTTTGGTACGGAAGCATCGCCTACGGAGTCCAAGCTGCCATCCTCGGTGTCGGCCTCAGTTTCTTTGGTAAAGCCACCCCGATCAATATCGTCTATAGCTCGCGTGGGTTGTTTGGCATCGCATTGGTGTGGTTTGTTGGCCAATGGTTCGCAAACCAGGAGCGAAATAAGGTCAGCCCGCAGGTCATGTTGCGCCGACTTCTCGGCTCCTTGATCCTCTGTCTTGCTATTCTATTGGTGATTTTCGCCTAATTTAACGAGGCATGTTCGCGAAATCGTTCAGAAAGTTGACCTCTCAAGCTGATTTAGGAAATACTCGTTTCTTGTTCGTGCTTTACATAGCATTGCCGATTTTCTAACGAGTTTCGTAATATAGAGATAATGTTATGAGTGAATCATTGGAATCTAAAGAGATCCTCGGGGTATTGCCCCACCGGTACCCGTTTCTGTTTATTGACCGCGTCATCGAGTCGGATCATAAAACAAAGATTACCTGCATCAAAAATTTAACTTACAACGAGCCTTTCTTCCAGGGGCACTTTCCTGGTCGTCCGGTGATGCCAGGGGTGCTTCAGATTGAAACCATCGCTCAGTGTTCCGGCATTCTTCTCAACCAAGTCAGTGGCCTCGAAGGGCGTATCGCCTTTTTGACCTCGGTCGATAAAGCTCGTTTTCGCCGCATGTGCGTGCCTGGTGACACCCTGATTGTCACCGCCGAGTTGGTTAAAGTGAAGTCATTCCTCTGCAAAGTCGAAGGAACCATCACGGTTGACGGCGAAAAAGCCGCTTCAGCTGAAATTACCTTTGCTTTCGGGCGAGACGAATCAGACGACACCTAAGTACATGTCCAATTTCGACCAGCATCCCACTGCGATCGTCGAGCCGGGAGCCGAGATCGGGGAGGGCGCGGTCATCGGTCCGTGGTGCCATATTGGCCCCCAAGTCCGTCTCGGAGCAAAAACCAAGCTACATTCCCACGTCGTCGTGTCCAACAACACGACCATTGGCGAATCCTGCGAGATTTTCCCTTTCGCTGCCATCGGCGGGCTGACCCAAGACCTGAAATACGACGGGGGCAACCCTGCCGTGGTCATTGGCAATCACACCACGATTCGTGAATACGCCACGATTAACACCGCGACATTCGACGATGGTGCCACCACCGTAGGCGATCGCTGCCATATTATGGCCTATTCTCACATCGCGCATGACTGCATTGTCGGGAATGGCGTGATCATCGCCAATGCCGGTACTCTTGCAGGGCACGTTATCGTTGAAGACGACGCGATCATCGGTGGCCTCTGCGGGATTCACCAATTTGTCCGCCTCGGACGCATGTGCATCATCGGTGGCTGTTCAAAAGTTGTCAAAGATGTGCCCCCTTTCATGATGGCCGACGGAAACCCGCTCCACGTAGCTGGGGTAAATATCATCGGTTTACAGCGTAGAAACGCTAAAAAAGATGAGATTAGCGGACTTCGCGAAGCTTACAAAATCTTATATAAAAGAAATTTGAATGTAAGTGCTGCTCGTGAGCAACTAATCGACATGCAATCCGATTCAGAGTACATTGCCCACTTGGCAACCTTCATTCATGAATCAGAGCGCGGACTCACTAAATAGTATGAAAAACCATCTTGTAATTCAGCAACCGCTTCAGACTTCTCATCGAGACCAACCGAACGGCCTGCCTCGTATCGCATCCACGCGGACCTCTCTGTTTGCCTCCGGTACATCCTCCGTTTTTGGTGTCGCCGGACTGGGAATGCTCCTGCTCCTGTTGCTCGCTATTCCCAATGCGCAGGCTCAGGTCGATCAGAGCCAAGTCGTCGATAACCTGATGTCCGCTCTCGCCAACTCCCCGGTGGTCCCTGATCGCGCTCGCAACACCTTCCCGAAGTCGGTGATCGAGGCGGTGCAACTTCCGGTACAAGCTACGCCGTCCACTGCTGCTAAAACCGCCCAGTCGACCACCTCCGCCCAATCCGCGAATACCGCCCAGTCCGCGAAAACCGCCCAGTCTGCGAATACCGCCCAGTCGACCACTTCCGCCCAGACCACGCAAACTGACCAAGCGGCCCAAGCCAATGCCACGGCTCAAGCTCAAGCCGCAGCTGTCCGCGCTGCCGCCGCAGAAAAACGCAAAACGGATAAAACCGTTGCCTTGAATTTTGAAGGGGTTGAAATCGAAAGCCTGGTTGAGCTCCTCACCGACATGACCGGCCGCCTCTTTGTCATGGATGAAGCTGTGATCGGAAAAGTCTCCCTCGTATCTAAAGAAATGGTGTCGGTCGATGAATTCTACGGCCTCGTGGTCTCGCTCCTCGAGTCCAAAGGCTTTCAAGTTACCGATAAAGCCAACGGCGTCTTCGTCACCAAAGCCGCGCCGAACTCAATCAACCCGGGACAGTTCTCCGGGCCTGATTCCGATCTTCCCGCTGCCGGTACCGTAACCAAGCTCTTTAAGCTCACCAACATTCAACCCACCGATCTCCTGCCCGTACTTGAGTCCATCGTGCCGAACGGAAAGCAGGGCGCGGTAAGCGCGATTGAGCAGGGGCGCCTCTTGGTCGTGGTCGGAACCTCTGACCTCCTCGCAACCGTATCCAAAATGGTGGCGGAAATTGATAAGCCCTCCAGCTCGGGCAACATCGAAATCATCGAACTCAAACACGCGTCCGCCAGCAGCCTGGCGCAGCAACTTTCCCAAGCCCTGCAAGCCTCGCAAACCGCTGGAAGCAAATTTGCCAACCAGCTCGCGAGCCGCACCGGTGGACTTTCAAAGCCAGGGGTCGCAACTGTGATTCCCGTTGCACAAGTCAACAGCGTGATCATCGTGGGCGCTCTCGCGCAAATCACCCAAGCCAAAGAACTCATCAAGACCCTCGATCAAGAAGGCTCCGGTGGTCGCGGCAATCTTCACGCCATCTTCCTAAATTATCTCCGCGCCGAAGAGACCGCTAAAAACCTCTCCGCCCTGCTGGAAAAGACCGCGACCAAAGATCGCACCATACCGATTTCCATTCAGCCCGACATAGCCAACAACGCCCTGCTGATCAACGCCGACCAAGTTGACTTCGGATATATCCAAGCCCTTGTCAAAGAACTCGACATCCGCCAGAAGCAAGTTCTGGTCGAAATCCTCATCGCCGAAGTAACCCAAGATGATAACTTTGACCTAGGAGTCGAACTAGGCACCATTGAATCCGCTTCCGATGATAGCACCACCGTCTTAGGTCGTTCCCGCCCAGGCAATACCGATCAGGCTCGTTCCCTCGCCTTAGATTCTACTTTCGTGCAAGGCATGACCTTCGCCCTGACAAAAGGGGTTTTAGACGGACCCGACGGACAAAACATTCCCCTCATTCCCTTCTTGCTTCGCGCTCTCTCTAGCGACCGCAACGTAGAAATTCTCTCGCATGTCCCCCTTTGGGCTCAAAACAATACCGAAGCATCTGTCAGCGTGGTGGAAGATATTCCCATTCTACGTTCGACCATCTCCGGTGGCACTGGAGATGGCCGTGATGTGATTCAAAACATCGAACGGGAAGAAGTCGGGATCAAATTTACCGTGACCCCACTCGTCACGCCAGACAACGAAGTCACCCTCAATCTTGAGCCAAGCATCGAAGCCATCACGGATGAAGGCCCCCCCGATGCACAATTCGCACCCACCATCGCACGTCGCAAAGTGAAAAACACCATGACCATTCCCGATGGTCATACCGTGATCATCAGCGGGCTCAAACGCGTCGACAACATCGACGTTGAAAACCGAGTGCCCATCCTCGGCGATATCCCCATTCTCGGACTCCTCTTCCGCTCCACCACCAAAACGAAATTGCGCACCAACTTGCTGATTTTTGTCACCCCGCACGTGGTCACCGATCCCTTGACAGAAGAGAATCTGCAGCGCCGGTGGGAAGAACGCACCGGTATTCGCCCCGACGCCGATCCGACCGCGCGCCCGATCTGGCCTGATGCGTTTGACAAAGGACTCGAAGAGCCGATCCCCGCTGGAACCCTTCCGTAACCTGAGCCCTGCCAATACGCGATCGCAACTCGACGCATCTGTTTTCCTCTCGATCCAAGATTCCCTCGCATGAATATAGTCGCATGAATATAGCCGCAAATATAGCCGCATGAATATAGTCGCATGAATATAGCCGAGCAACTACACCAAGCCGGATTCCTGTCCGACGCGACCTTGCAACGTCTTATCGCACTAGCCAGCTCAGGTAGTTCCATGTCCACTCTTCTCCTTGCGGAGGAAACCCTGGACCCGCTTGTTAGTGATCGCGATGCAAAAACCGCAATTGTCCAAGCCGTGGCGGAGCAGTTCCATTGCGATTTCCTCATCGAAATCGAGCCAGATATGCTCGACGGTGAGCTTGTCTCGGACCTGCCGGTGGAATACGCTCGCCAACGCGCGGTGCTTCCCATTCGCTACAAAGATCGCCTCGCGGTAGTTACCTGCGATCCAGCCCACGTCATTGGCCACGACGATATGACGCTCCTGCTGGGCGAAGAACCCATCTTGGTCGTCGCCCCTCGCGCCGACGTCCTCGCCGGAATTGAGACCTGTTACTTCCAGCAGCGAGACAATGCCTCCGCCACCATCGAAGGCATGGAAACTTCGATCGAAGACAGTTCAGGAACCTCGGCCTCCGATCTGCTTCGCACCAGCGACCAAGCCCCGGTCACTCGCTGGGTGAATTCCATTTTACTCGAAGCCCTGCAAGAAGGCGCCTCTGATATTCACATCGAACCCTTCGACCGACGGGTTCAAGTCCGCTACCGGGTTGACGGTGTGCTGGTGAGCCACGGCGAAGCGCCAAAATCTATGGAAGCCAATATCGCATCCCGCCTGAAAATTATGGGCGGACTCGATATTGCCGAGAAGCGCCTTCCGCAAGATGGCATGGCCCGAGTCGCCATCGGTGAGCGCGAAGTCGATATCCGGATTTCCACTGTGCCCGTCGCGGAAGGGGAGCGCATTGTTCTCCGTCTCCTTCGCCACGACACCGCCATGCTCAGCCTACAGCAACTCGGCATGCGCCGCTCAACCCTTGAAACCTTTCAGTCCCTCCTCGACGAACCCCACGGGGTACTCTGGGTCACCGGTCCAACCGGCTCGGGTAAAACCACCACCTTATATTCCGCCCTTGGCCAAGTCGACACCCAGCGGAAAAATGTCATGACGATCGAAGATCCGATCGAGTATCAGGTGCAAAACATCGGCCAAATCGCAGTGAAGCCAAAGATCGGCCTCACCTTCGCCAGCGGGCTACGCCACATTCTACGTCAAGATCCCGACATCATTTTAGTGGGGGAAACCCGCGACACCGAGACCGCCGAAATCGTGGTGCAAGCCTCGCTCACCGGTCACTTGGTCTTCAGTACCTTGCACACCAATCACGCGCTCGGTGCGGTCACGCGACTCTCTGACATGGGGGTCGAACCGTTTCTCGTCGCCGAGTCCAGTCAAGCCGCCATGGCCCAGCGCTTGGTTCGCAAACTTTGCACCAGCTGCCGTCGCGAAACCACCGTGTCGCATGGCGATGTGAGAGCCCTCGGCGAATGGGCCAAAGAATTACAAGGCAAGACGACCTATGAAGCCGTCGGTTGTGACGCCTGCCGCGAAGGCTATGCTGGCCGAATCGGTATCTTCGAACTCGTCGTTTTCGACGGAGAAATCCGCGAGGCCATTCGCTCCGGTGTCTCCATGCATCGCCTGCAAGAAATCGCTGCCGCTTCCGACAGCTTAACCCTTCGTGAAGATGCCGTCGCAAAAATCCTTTCCGGCGACACAGACCCTCACGAAGTGCGCACCGTCCTTGGCGCGCTTGATGCCGTATGAAAACCTTCCAATATCGCGGCTATACCTCGGCGGGAAAAACCACCCGCGGCTTGATCGAAGCCCTCGATCCCAAAGACGCCCGTGAAAAGCTCAAGCAACAAGGGATCTTAACCCAAAAGCTTGAAGATGCGGCGCTAGGCCGTAAACGCAAAGGCGCCCTCGATCTCGCCACCCGCGCTCTTTTGTACCGCGAACTTGGCGTCCTGCTCAATGCCGGCCTGCCAATGGACCAAAGCTTTCAGCTCCTGATCGATACCCCTGAGCTCGAACCCTATTCCGTCCGTCTCGCCGCCGCCCGCGACCGCCTCACCGAAGGGCAAACCCTCGCGGAAGCGCTACAGGCCACCGGCAAACAGGTCACCGCCTTCGAAACCTCGGTCATCGAAGTCGGCGAACGCTCGGGCAGCCTCGGTAGCACCTTGCATCGCCTGGCAGACTTTCTCGAACAAGACCTCGCGATCCGCGATCGCATTACCACCGCGATGGCCTACCCGATCTTCGTCCTCGGCATGGCGCTCCTCGTCGCCATCATCATGCTCGGTGTCATGCTTCCTCGTTTTCGCACCCTGCTTCTGGAACTCAAAGTCGACCTGCCTTGGCTCACCGAAGCGGTTCTCGCCGTCGGCTGGTTCGCGGTGCACTTTGGCTGGATCATTCTCTTGGTTCTTGGAATCGGTGGCTGGTTCCTCTTTCGCCGCATGGCCGAGGACACCTCCCTGAAAATTAAACGCGACCGCTTGATGCATAAGCTTCCGCTGCTTGGTCCCGCATTCGAATCCTTGGTCAATCTGCGGTTCAGCCGTACCCTCGCGCTCCTGCTCGAGGGTGGGGTGCCCGTCACCGAAAGTTTGAAACTCGCGTCTGAAGCCAGCGGCAGCCCTTGGATCGCAGCCGAAATGGAACCCGAAATCGAGCGCGTAAAAGAAGGCGGAAGCATCGCAGAATCCATTGCGCGGATTCCCATGCTTCAATCCAGCCTGCCAGGTTGGATCCGCGCCGGAGAAGCTTCCGGAGATCTCGTGAACCTTCTCGGTAATGCCGCCCAACGCTACGAACGCAACTGGGATAAAACCGTCACCCGCTCCCTCAACTTGATCGAGCCCATTCTCATCATGTGCGTCGGCACCTTCGTTCTCATCATCGCCTTGGCCATTTTACTCCCCGTGCTCTCGATGAACCAAGCCCTCCGCACCTAGTCGTAAAAAAAAATGTCGAAACTATCGATCTTCTTTGTCGCCATCATATGTTCAATAGGGTGCTTTTTCATAGGTTGTAACGGCGGCGACAAGGGGAGTGCCGATGTTAAATCCATCTTCAGCCCGACCGCAGATAGGGAACCTTTTGCCAAGGTACCACCGGTTTCGATCGTGATTCGTTTAGATGAACTAATTGCAGAGGCCGATTCCTTGGGAGGCTTGGATTCCCAAAAATATCATAAATACAAAGCAGTCGCACCCAAAGTACTCGTCGTCGCTCTGTTGAAGAATGCTCCGTTTCCCGTGGCGATGCTGGAATGCGGAGATGGTGGCACTCAATTTGCCATGCAGACGATCTCAGGTTCGGAGTATTTTAAAGGCTCTTTCCAGCCCGACGGCTCGTTTCTCTACGACCCTCCAAGTACGGGTAGCGATGGGCTTGAAGCACCACCGCAATTCCAAATCATCCGAGAAGGAAACCATTTATTGTTGGCTCCAAAGAGCATATTTTCCAACGTGTCGGCAACGGATTTTATCGCAAAAATGGCTCTTTGCATTGAACGTTCGACAGTGGTTTATAAACAAAATTACCCTATCACGATCGCCATACGTACCGGTTTGACTGCTCCCTTAGTAGGCGACGATTCGCTACCGAGCGTACCCGAAGCATCAAGTGATCTTAACACTATGATCTTAGATCTAGATTTAGCGTCGTTTTTTAATCCGATGTTCAAGGGTTTCCTCCCACCCTATGACATATCCCAGTTCGACTTGGCAATAGATGAGGGGGCAAGCGATGATTTGCAGCTTTTCATCTCAGAGATTACCTTCAAGAATACAGCCCTTGCGAAGGCTGCTTTTGCCAACGTGAAACCTAGCCAAGATAAAGCTGAAAAGGCGGAGAGCCAAAAAGTCCAAACCCTCGGAGAAAAGTTTTGGGCCACTATTTTTGAGGTCAAATCTCTCGCTCAGAAGACGAGCCTGAAAGGGAATAACCTCAGGGTTGAAGTCACCCTGACCGAAGAAAATATTCCTGATTTACTTGCGGGAATAAAAACGGCTTGTTCCGAACTTTCCAGTGATCTCAGTTTGACTACAGACTGGAGGCTCTTGTCCATTGAACCGAGAAAAGAGATCTTCCAAACCCGAACTGAAAAGCCACCGGCGATCGATTTGAACTTCGATCTCTCACAAAAAGCGCCGGTAATTCTGGACCATCTCCAGTCCAGTCTCGCGTTAGGTCATCGCTGGAGCGATTCGCAGAGCATTGAAATTTCGATGCTCGACCTGCCAAACCTTAGCCTCTGTAATATCGACCTTCAGCTCGTTTCGACCGAATCGGAATCGGGGATTAAAATTGTGAAACCATCTTTGATTAAAAACGGAACCACCTGGGAAAACCCAATGCCCAATATTAGATTGGATCTAGAGGAGGGCGAGCCAGTTCCTCATACGCTGAATTTTAAGGCGACGGCTGGGGTACCAAAATCCGTCACCAAGTTTAGCTTCAGCACGTCGGATCCAAGCGGTTATTCGCAGGAGAAAAATGGGATGGTTGCGAAGGTGCATTTGCTTGAAGGAGACGCGGTAGACATCAGCCTTCACGGGGCCGAAAAACTTTTGGTGGTGCCCCGAAATTTAGCTGGGAAGGTGATCGCGCATCATTCTGGGATAAGGTCAGAAAATAACTATTCGTGCAACCACCACGGCTTTGTTCATCAGGTAGATGTCTTTGCGGTGAAGCGTTTGGAAAATGCTGAACGGACCTTCTCAGTGAAGACCGCCGATCTAGAATTTCCGAAAGAACGAACCGCATCGATCCGGTATCGAGGACCGAATCAGGGGAATCAATTTGTCATGTATCGTGAACTTCCTGCAGCCGATTTCGATCGCTTGACCCCTGTTTGGAAACCCGCAACTCATCCGAATATTCGACCTCGCCTCGCAATCGATTTGGCTCCAGGAGATCAGCCGGTCTCGATGCAATACTCCATTGAAAGAGTTTGTTGGGTTGGTGAAGATGGTCCTCTCGACTATTCGTCGGTTCAAGATCGTACTGAAGATGGCATCTCTTACACACCGACCCCCCAGAACACCGAAAATGAATCTCAGCCGCTAGCCCTTATTGGTGTATTTGGAGAATTACGACTGAAGAGTCCTGGAGGGCTTCAGATGTTGACCGTGACCAATCCAGGGCACACCAATCGGTTTACTTACCAACTTCCCAACACGAGTCCTTCTCGGAATATCACTGCCGTGTTCGATCGTAACTACGCCGTCGTTTATTTACCTTTCGCCAAGCTTTCGCAACGGGTCTTGGATGGTAGGGGACGACCCCTAGGCTCCGCACTATTCACGGGAGGTTTTTCTGACATGTATTGGGGAATTCCTCATACGATTGAAACGCTTACTTACAACAGATGGCAGGAGCGTTTGATCCCGTTTGAGATCGTGATCGACCCGACAAAGAAGGCCTTATTTGAAAAGAACATGGCCATCCATAAACGCAGTGACGAACTCGCGGGCGAGCTGACGCAGATTTTCCAAGCCGTGGACTCGGTTCGCGGAACCACAGGTCGATATGGCGATGACATCGCTGGGGCACACTATTTATACCTCACTTCACGAACGGGGACGAATCTTAGGACAAAAGTCGAGGCGTATCACCCCACCCGAATCGCAAAAGAGATCGCCCATGCAGATCCAGCTGGGGCCGCCCGCTTTGGTTATGAAGCGAAGCCGTATAAGGGATATTATATCAGTATCTTGAAGCACAAACTCAATGATGAGGATGTCCCCAAGGAGGTTGAAAATCAAGGCGAAGCAACCTTCTTTTGGGAGAAAGGCGAGTTCCAATCCAAAGCGTATCGTCGAGTTGCAGGGCTCATCGCCACGCCGACTGATCCTCGGTTACCCACCTTTTATCAACTCAGTGGCTACACCCTGCGATTCCGTTATTTACATGGAACAAAAGTTGACTTCAGTCAGGTTGAATTTTGGGAGAATTGGATCGATAATAACTAGGAGTCTGTTCTCGGGTCTAAGCTCAAGCAGCCTTTCATGGACACTCTTTGGAAGTGATTTCCTGAAACTTTGCCTTCACATACGAATTGGAAAACGGCATGATTTGGCACAATTAATTCATCGGTCAGGAGAGACATTGGTGTGCCTACGCGCGTGGGCTTAGCTATGATGTCGGCGGGGTAGGGCAGGCTTACTTTTTAGCTGGGGTGCAAGGGCACAGCGATGTCGACGAGCACAATCAACTCGGGCCACAGGCGGAAATCGGCTGGGCCAGTCACAGCAGTTCGCTCTGGCGGCAAAAAATCTGGGGCCGGGTCAGTCAAGAGCTTGTCGGGGGCGATGACCGTTACTACGAAGCGGGGATCGAACATCGCCTGCATCTCAAGCAGGGAAGCCTCGCGATTAGCCTGTCCTATGATGCAGCGGAGCAAGAGGATTCGGACGCGGTGGAAACAAGCCTAGGCTGGCTCATCACGTTCTAAGGCGAGTGCATTGCGTTACGTCAGAAATTGGCGCAGCCCAAGGAGCGGCGGTTTCCAACCGCCGGATAACGGGATTTATCCCGTTCTATACGTCATCCCAAAATGGTTCACCAAACACCAAGGCGAGTGCATTCCGTTACGTCAGAGATTGGCGCAGCCCAAGGAGCGACGGTTTCCAAGCGCCGGATAACGGGATTTATCCCGTTTTACACGTCATCCCAGATTGGCTAACCACACACCAAGGCGAGTTCATTGCGTTACATCAGAAATTGGCACAGCCCAAGGAGCGGCGGTTTCCAACCGCCGGATAACGGGATTTATCCCGTTCTATACGTCATCCCAAAATGGTTCACCAAACACCAAGGCGAGTGCATTGTGTTACGTCAGAAATTGGCGCAGCCCAAGGAGCGGCGGTTTCCAACCGCCGGATAACGGGATGTATCCCGTTTTACACGTCATCCCAGATTGGCTAACCAAACACCAAGGCGAGAGCATTGTGTTACGTCAGAAATTGGCGCAGCCCAAGGAGCGGCGGTTTCCAACCGCCGGATAACGGGAT
>ENA-ORXR01001964-ORXR01001964.1-marine-metagenome-genome-assembly--contig:-NODE-1964-length-20463-cov-4.323457_pt1 | contig 20463 bp, 16 predicted proteins | sample MGYA00237866_ERZ511479 | MGnify/ENA metagenome assembly ERZ511479 | reverse complement strand
CGGGAAATACACCATCAGCGGCGTGATGATATTCGTTGCACCGTCACCGACGCGGTAAACCGCTGTCGCGCCGTCGGGACTAATCCCCAGTAGCATCAGCATCGGTACCATAACGGGCGCGAGCAGCGCCCATTTGGCGGAGGCCGAGCCGACGAACAAATTGATCATCGCCGAGAAAAGCACAATCAATCCCAGCAAAATCGGGAGCGGCAACCCGCTGGACTCAATGGCGTTGGCGCCGTGAACGGCGGAGATAAGGCCGAGGTTTGACCACCCAAACATGGCCACAAAATGCGCGGCGGCAAAAGCCAGCACGAGATAATAGCCCATATCTTTCATGGCCTCGCTCATCATCTCGACGAGGTCGCGGTGGTCTTTGATTGTTTTGGCAGCTTTGCCGTAAGCCCAGCCTGCCGCAAGGAAGAGAACCAAAAAGCCGGCAACGAGTGATTTGAAAAAGTCGGAATAATTCGCGACTTTACTACACTCTCCTGCGGCCGCGATTTTGGCCGGACATGCTGACTCATTAATCAGCGGCGTTCCCGGTCCGAAAGTCATAAAGAGCCAAAGCGCGACGACACCCAACACGGCAAGCCCCGCCCAACGTAGCCCTTTTCTTTGATCATCGGTTAGGGGTTTGTCTTCCTCGGCGTAACTGGCATTCTCGCCATCTGCGACCCATTTGCCGAGGCGGGGTTCGATAATTTTGTCCGTCACAAACCAGATGAGCGGCAGATAGATCACGAGCAAGGCCATAATAAACCATGTGTTGCCCGCGATATTGGCATCATATCCGGCCACAAGGATTTCACCGGCTTCTTCGGTAATCCCGTAAAGCAGAGCGTCCAGTTGGCCCGGCGCGATATTGGCAGAAAATCCGCCTGATACGCCGGCAAAAGCGGCCGCAATGCCAGCGAGTGGATGGCGGCCTGCACTGGCGAATAAAACCCCTGCCAGCGGAATAAGAACCACATAGGCCGCGTCAGCGGCGTGGTTACCGATCATCGCGACCAGCGCGACAACTGGCGTGAGCAAGAATAAAGGCGCGCCGCGAACGGCAGAGCGCATGGCGCTGGCAAAGAGGCCGGATCGTTCAGCGACACCCGCGCCCAGCATCACGACAAGGACATAGCCCAGCGGATGGAAATGGGTGAAGGTCTTGGGCATCTCGACCCAAAGACGCGAGATGTTCTCTGCCGAAAACAGGCTTTTGGCCGGAATGACTCCGTCCTCGCCAATACTAAACCGCTCCTTTTGACTATCCGGCATGCCGCCCAGAACTTGTTCGCTCAATGTGGCTGACCCGCCGAAAAAGTGAACTATGATGGAGATGATGACCAAGATGATAATCAGATAGAAAAACAGGAAGACCGGATCGGGAAGCTTATTGCCGGTGCGTTCTACCCAACCGAGAAAGCCTTTGGCTGGATCTTTTTTAGGAGCGGGGGCGACGCCATCTGTGTTCGACATATTGATTTCCTTGTAGGCCATTGCTGGCTGCCTGAGACTCTGTTTAATCCGAGAGGGTATCGTTTCGCAAGGGTCGTTCGTCAAAGGGTTTTGCTTGTAGCGGCAACCCAACAGCCTAATATACATCTATGCAAGACTCGTCACCCGATATCACGCCAGCAGACACCACGCCCGAATTGGACCTTGCCCAAGTGCAGGCTCAGGCCGGAGAGGACATTCAAGCCTTTATCGTCACGGCGAAAGAGTTTGGGCTTGCCGTTATTGATAGGTTGCTTTCGGTGACAACGCTTTGGCAGGCGCTTATCATTGCGGCGGCAATTGGTTTGGGGTGGCTAATATCCCGCCGGCCAAAAACCTACATGCAAAAAAGGCGGGATAAAAATAAACCCCATGATGTGATGTACCGGATTTTTCACGCGCTCGCGGGCGTTATGTTTCCGGTCTTTGTTGTAATATTTCTCTGGATTGGCTACGCGGCTTTCCGCTCGTTGGGACATCCGGCTGATATTTTGCGTATCGTGGTCAGCCTGACAAACGCGGCCATCATCGTCCGGCTGCTGACGCGAAATATGGAACACGGTCCGCTGAAGACCTTGATTGCCTGGACGGCTTGGATCATTGCCGCACTCTATATTTTGAAATGGCTTGCCCCCGTGAAGGCGACATTGGAGAAAGCCGGCGTTACATTGGGTGAAACCCGGATCACCGTGCTGCAGGTCATCACGAGCTTGATTGTCGCCATTGCCGCGCTTTGGATCGGGCGGCTTGCGGGTGACGCAGCACAGTCTCAACTCCGCTCGTCCAAACGGCTGACGCCGTCTATGTCCGGACTTTTGGGGCAGGTTGCAAAAGTCGGCTTAATGTTTCTCGCGCTCTTCATCGCGTTAAATTCTGTTGGCATAAATATGTCCGCCTTCGCAGTCCTCGGCGGCGCGATTGGCGTTGGTATTGGTTTCGGTCTGCAATCGATTTTCTCGAACTTTATTTCAGGTATTATTATCCTGTTCGAAAAGTCGATAAAGGTCGGTGACTTTATTGAATTGCAATCTGGCGTGACGGGGCAGGTGCGTGAAATTAATATCCGCTCGACTCTCGTCACAACCAATGACTCTGTCGACATCCTCGTCCCGAATGAAGAATTTATAAAAGCGCAGGTCATTAACTGGACGTTGCGCGATCCGCGTCGCCGCCTTCGGATTGATTTTGGGGTGGCTTACGGAACCGATAAAGAAGTTGTGAAAAAGGCAGCTTTGGAAGCCGCCGCAGAGGTGGAATGGACAGATAACGAAAATCCAAAACATAAGCCGTCTGTTTGGCTTGTTGAGTTTGGGGATAACAGCCTGAACTATCAGTTGGTGGTTTGGTTGAAATCAGAAGCGGTCGCAAAACCGGCGCGCATCAAAGCCGATTACAATTGGGCCCTCCACACGGCCCTACAAAAATACGATCTCGAAATTCCGTTCCCGCAAAGAGACTTGAATATTCGTCAACCCGCAGAAATTACTGTACGAATGGCGGAAAAATAGGGGTTTATATTGCGGGGTCTATTTCGGCGCGCCATACTCCATCAGGCGACGCCTAAGATCGGCGCATTTCCAGTCCAAATCATCTCCCGCAAGACTCCAATAGTTTTCGCGCTTCGGCTTTGCCGAAGAGCTCAAGAATTTTTCTAGAGTAACAGAATTGACACTCAGAGCTTTTTTATTCGTATGGATCAGGGTTAGTTCGAACATTCTCATCGGCCAAAAATGCCCGAATTTCTCCGGTGTCCGAAAACGAAACCAGTATTTCTTCGAAATCATTCTTAAAATCCCTGTTGTCAATTGAAACAGCAGACGCAGCACCGGTTCCGATTTCAAACTCGAGAGGTGTATCGAAAATGGGTAGGTCTGTCGTTGTTTCTACAGAACTTCCGATATTATTGAAAAAGAGAGATGTCTCGGATGTGCTCCGAATAACGACAAGGTCGTCGGCTCCTCCATTAGAGGCTGTTAAGCCAACACCGCCAAAACTCCCCACCAAAAGTTCAATTGGAACGCCATCTCCTAACTCATATCTCGTCTGCATCAATTTATTACCGTCATACCTGTCTTGAGTAATTAAGATGAGCCTGTGAATGCCCTCATGTTCGCCATTTGTAAGCAAAACAGCCATCCAACGAGGCACAGTGCTCGGAGACCCGTCAGATGTAACGCCAACGACTTTAAGGACGTCGTCCGTACCTGTATCAAGCGGAACAACGTCAATAAGATGATAATCATCAAGTGTATTCGCGCCACTTATAAGGACCAGATTGTTCGACTTGTAGTCGACAGCGATCATGCCGGTTTGCGAAATTACACCAACGCCATTCGGATGGGGTCGGTCCGGCAGAGACGTTTGTAGGATGTGGCAGAGAGAGAAGTCTTGTCCAAAGGTAAACTCAATATTTGAATCAAAGGATCGCGTGAAGCCTGCTTCATTCCGTTCTTCATCAAGGCTTATGACTGAAAAACCCTCATCCCGCTGTCCCACAATAATATAATCTTGAGGCAGTGAAACGATAGGCGCAATGTAGCAGGGCGAGTCTATGTCCACACTATCCTGTAAGCGATATTTTCTATCATCCTCAGTCCCCGGCCCAGTAATGTTTTGGTCGTCCAACACAAGCCAGTCAAAACGGTTATCGACTTGATTGAGAATAGTAAGGGTGGGCGCGAAAACGCTGAATAAACCTAAATCGCCGACTTGGACCTGATCGACACTGGTAAAAACTTCATCGCTTTGGATGATGTACTCTTGGCTTAAATCTGTTTCAGGGTAGATCCAGCCCGGGAAAATTAGCGTCTCACGCTCCGCTTCGAAGTTTTCGCCGGTTTCCTGTTTCGCAACAACAGTTTCATGCGGAATGATATTTGATCGCGCATTTCCGGAGCCTAACATCAAGTTAAGTGGCGGGTTGTAATCACCAACAGGCCTACCCGGACCACGTCGCCCTATAACCGCGATATTAAAAGACTCGCGGGCTACTTTTCCATCGTAGTCTGTCGCCGTGATTTCGAAGGACAGAGTTTCGCGACCATCAAAATCAAGCCTGGGAGCAAGAAGTAGCCAGTGTCGACTGTTCAAGTCGCTTAGTCGAAGTGCTTCCCTGCCGGACGTTTGTCTCACGTCAATTGTTTCGATAGAAGTCCCGGAAGAACCGCTGGTCGAGTCCTCAGCGTCGATAATGATAAACCCTTCTTCAAATACTGTTGACTTGTTGAGAGTGAAATTAATAACCGGCGGTGTGGCAGAGTTTCCCGAACCTCCACCGGAAGGAGAGGTAGTGGGTGACGAAGACCCGCCTCCGCCCCCGCAACCAAGTAAGGCAAGACAAGCTAAAATAAGAAAAAGCCGCATAAGTAGTAATAACAACCTTAACTCGGTGCTTCAACTTGTAATCTCTTCTTCTCTCGCAATTCCAGTCAATAGCCCCTATCTTCTACTTATGAGCAAGCAGACAGAAATATTTGAATTTGGTGATGCCGATTTGGTGCGGCGTTTATGTGGGGCTAACCATGCGAACCTCGCGCTGATTGAAGAGGCCTTTGGTGTTTATATCGAAGCCCCCGGCGCGGCCGTGCATATTAATGGCGACGGGCCGAGCCGCGCGCGCGCGGGTGAGCTGGTCAAAGAAATCTATCAACGGCTCGAACGTGGCTGGCCTTGCGGACCGTCGGACATCCGCGCGCTCATCCGCGCCATGGGCAAAGGCAAGGTGAAAGCCGCGACTGTGGATGCCATCATCCCGTTCCCGCGCCGCAGTCCGATTGTGCCAAAGACAAAGCGCCAGGAAAAATTCATCAACGCCATGCGCGATGAGACGATTATTTTCGGCGTCGGCCCGGCGGGCACGGGGAAGACGTTTCTCGCGACGGCTTATGGCGCTTCATTGTTGGCACGCGGTGAAATCACGAAATTTATCGCCTGCCGCCCGGCTGTGGAAGCGGGCGAGCGGCTCGGCTTTTTACCGGGTGATCTGAATGAAAAAGTCGATCCCTATATGCAGCCCATCTGGGATGCGCTGAACATGGTGCTTGGCAAAGAGGAAGTCGACCGCCGCCGCGCCGCCGGAGATATCGAGGTTGCGCCGCTCGCCTTTATGCGCGGCCGGACATTGTCCGATGCCTTTGTCGTGATTGACGAAGCGCAAAACGCGACCATCCCGCAGATGAAAATGGTGCTGACTCGCCTCGGCGAGCGCGCAAAATATGCGGTGACGGGCGACCCGACACAAACCGATTTGCCGCACGGCCAAAAATCAGGTCTCGCCCATGCGTTGGGTATTCTTGAGGGTATCAAAGGCATTGATCAAATCAAATTCCTCGCCAGCGATGTCGTCCGTCATCCGCTCGTTGGGAAAATTGTAAATGCCTATGAGAAAGACGTGTAGCGCGGGTTATTGACGATTGTTCTCGATATCAATTGTCCGGACTGCGGGGTGTTAGCAGGGTTCACTTTTGCGCCCGCGACGCGTGTTTTAACGAACGCTGATAAAGTCTTTTTCGAATCCTCAACAGATTTCAAAGTCATAGAATGGCGGGGCTGGTCTGCGCAGTTTCATCGTGCGGCATTACATTTCCCCGGCGTGTCAAATGCTATCGAAAATATGAAAGACCTGCCGAACGGCTATTCGTCCGCATCTTGGACACCAGTTAGATATAGGTATATCGGCCGAAACAAAGCCGTTTTTGACTCTTATAACGATTGGGGTGTGTTGAGGTGTAAAGTCTGCCCGTGCGTTCGCCGTCACGTCTTGAATTGGCCTGAAGAGGCGCATTTTCAAATTTTGTATAAAGGCGAGCGGCTATGGGCCTATAATCGGGAATTCGCCTTGCAACTTTTGGCATATTTGGAATCAGATAAACGAATGAAGACGATGGTTTCCACAACGGGTAGGCGGGCGACCAACCCAACTTTGAATGCCGTCCCCACTTTGTTTCAAACTGCTAAAGCGCGTCCCTTCGTCGTTCGGGCCCTGAAACAAAAACTTGGCCTTCGGATCGCTTGACCCAATCACGGCGCGGACTTAACCCAGACGCATGTCAGATCTATATCGCAAAGAAGCGCTTGCCCATCGCTCCCGTGCCCTGTTCGGGGAGGTACGTTTGCAGGCGCCGCCCGCGACTTGGGTTGTCACAGCGCTTTTGGTCCTGTTGGTCGCAATCTGTTTAGCGGGGCTGTTCTTCTTCCAGGTGCAGACAGATGACGGCGCGGTTCGCCTCATCGATTGGCTGTTCGGGGGGACCGCTTAGACATGGCCGGAAAGCTTCCCGTCATTTTGCAAACTGAAATGACGGAATGCGGGTTGGCGTGCCTCGCAATGATCGCGCGATACCATGGGCATGATATTGATTTAAATGTGCTGCGGCGAAAGCATCTCGTCTCTATGACAGGGGCGTCGCTCAAATCCGTTATTGCGGTGGCCGATGGGTTGGATCTGTCGTCGCGGCCTTTGCGGGTGGATTTGGATCATCTCGAAAAACTACAGCTCCCCGCCATGCTGCATTGGGACCTCAATCATTATGTGGTGCTGAAAGAGATCAAAGGCGACAGAGCCGTCATTATCGACCCCGGGATAGGCCTACGCAAGATGAGCCTGGCGCGCCTGTCTAACCATTTCACGGGCATCGCGGTTGAGTTCACGCCACAAGCCGATTTTAAAGCCGTGCAAGCCCGGATTAAGCCGCGCATATCTTTGCTTTGGTCGCGGCTCGTTGGGTTAAAGCGCGCAATTACGCAGACGCTGGTACTGTCCGTAATCTTGCAAGCCATCGTCTTGCTCTCGCCATTTTATCTTCAATTGGTTGTTGATGCAGTTTTGCCGCGCGGGGACAGCTCGCTATTGCTGGCGCTCGCGATTGGCTTTGGCGGGCTGGTGATATTGCGCGCTATGGCCGAAGCTGTGCGCGGCTGGGCGATCCTCGTTTACGGGAATCAAATGAGCCTTCAGATGGTTGGGAATGTCTTCCGACATCTCATCCGCTTGCCGTCGCGCTATTTCGAACGGCGACATGTTGGCGACGTCATTAGCCGTATGGGCAGCACGGTCCCGATACAAGAAGCGTTGACCCAATCCGTTCCGGCGGTTCTGATTGACGGGGCGATGGCAATTTTGATGCTCATCGTCATGTTCCTTTATTCCCCGATTCTGGGCGGCATTGTTTTAGCGACCGTGGCCGGCTTGGGTCTGGCAACTTGGTTTATATACCCACACCTGCGCCGTACCCAGGAAGAGAGTATTTATGCCAAGGCACTGGAAAACTCCCATGTGATTGAGAGCATCCGCGCAATTACGACGGTCAAGATGTTTGGCCGCGAAGCCGAGCGCGAGGCCGCGTGGCGCAATCTTTATACAGATTTCATCAATGCCAATGTCGGTTACGGAAAATGGGTCGTAGCCCGCAAATTTTTTGAAACCCTGTTGACGGGTTTGCAGGTCGTGTTGGTAGTCTGGGCGGCAGTGAACCTCATGTTGGGAGAGGGCAGTGGCTTCACGCTCGGCATGCTCGTCGCATTTTTGGCTTACCGTCAATATTTCACGGACGCCGTTGTGCAGCTGCTGGAGAAGGGCATCGAGTTCAACCTGCTCTCGCTCCATCTGGACCGACTCTCCGATATTATTTTTGAAGAAACGGACGCGGACCAATCGGGTGAAGCGAAGCTCGTTGACCTCAAAGGCGCTGTTTCACTCGACGACGTCAGTTTCCGCTATTCCGATACGGACCCGCTGGTGCTGACGGATTTCAATCTGGATATTGCGGCGGGCGAAATGGTGACGTTGACCGGGCCGTCGGGCGGCGGGAAAACGACACTGATGAAGCTCATGCTCGGGCTATATGACCCCGTCCAAGGTGCAGTGAAGATTGATGGACAGGATCTGCGGTTGATTGACCGCGCGGATTGGCGCAGCCAAATCGGCGTTGTGATGCAGGATGATAGGCTGCTGTCCGGGACTTTGGCCGACAATATCAGCTTCTTTGATCCCGAGATTGATATGCAGCGGGTTTATAAGGCTGCCATGGCCGCGCAGATACATGAGACGATTGCGGCCCTGCCCATGAACTACCAGCTTCAAATCGGCGATATGGGCTCTGTGCTGTCGGGGGGCCAGCGGCAGCGGGTTTTGCTCGCCCGCGCGCTGTATCAGGACCCCAGCGTTTTGTTCTTGGATGAGGGCACCGCCAATCTGGATGTTGAGACGGAAAGCGCGATCGTGAGGATCATTCGAGACCTACCGATCACGCGTATTATTGTGGCACATCGGCCGGCATTTTTAGAGGCCAGCGATAGAATCATCCGCATAAATTAGGTCAAGCGATTCTCTTTCTGCCGTTTTTCGACTTTGAAACGCGAACAACTTGAAATTTCAAATAGTTCCTTTGAAGTTTCATAAGAAAATGAATTATTTACCAAATAATGTTGTAATTCGATACGATTTTACTTGCCAATTGGCACGAAAATCGCCTTTAGTGGATTTGCAGACTGTGGGGACTGTGCTGCAAAGGGTGGGGCCTTTGTGTTTTTAGAAATTGAACACAGGAAAAAGATATGCGTGAACTATCTACTGAAGAGCTAGACGTTGTTGTTGGCGGCTTCCCAATCATCATTGGTTAGAAACCAATAAACCTAAGACTTTAACCCGCTTTAAGGCGGGTTTTTTTATGCCTTAGTCATAACTTAATCTTGTTTTTGAATATCAATTTTTAAGACATTTAGGCAAAAATGGACATGATATGTCCTTAAACCACACATCTCTCTTTCTACGCAGGTTTAGCGTAGCTTACACGATCTTTGTAAGTACGATTTTTGTGTGCACAACAGCTTCTGCTCAAATAGATGCCGTCCCCCAAGATATTGACCCTCGGTTAGTTGAGGTTGTCCAAATTGTAAAAACCAGAACGTCTGAAAATTCTGATTCCAACTTAAGGGGGCTTTCTAGCCAAACACGGGATGAGCTATATTTGGATATTTTCAATAAAATGCAAACAGCATTTTATTCCTCAGATGATGAGGAAGTAAAAAGAGCCTTAGATGAATTTCAAGATGTTTATAAACAAGATGCAGCTATAGACTTGTCGCGTGTGTATTCCCTTCATTCTGAATATGCTGAATACCTCCTATCTGACGCCACATCTGCAGACTTACAAAATTTTCTCAGCGAGTTTTCCGCCAATGTAAATTGGTTTGAGAGATATGTGGCACTTTCAATGTCGGCGCGGCTTCATGGTACGGGTCAAGAGCGACAAGCCGCCCTACAAAAAGCTCAACTCGCTTTGTCAATAATTCCGGCAAAGCCAGATCAGGCTAACCAATTATATGTTAATTACGCCAAGGCACGGATCACGTCCTTAATTGCCAATTTGCATAATTTGCAGGGCAATAGTGAGTTGGCACTTTTAACCTCTCTTGATTATTTAAAACTGACCAAAGACAATCCGGACCCCAAGCTGGAAGTAGATCTGATTAATAACCTTATCTATTCTTATTCAGTTGGTCGAAATCACGAAGCGCAGCTTTACCTCAGTGAACAGCTTTTAGAAATTGAAGAGAGTCAAACATCAAGTGTTCAAGGTTTATCGGAAATGAGAATCTCCGGTGTCATGAATTCAGTCGGGCGTTTCGAAGAGGCATTGGATTATGCAAATCGGTCGCTCGGTATAGCGGACAATTCTATTGTTATCCGCGTTAGCCGTGTAAACAAGAGCATCGCTTTGGCGGGTGCTGGACACTTACAGGAAGCCAAAGAGAACGCGAAACTGGCAAATGTGAATTTTGCGCCGGAACATATGCTTTCAGTTGAGACGCGGCAGAGTGATCTTTATCTCGCTTTCCTCCTGGCTCAGTTTGAGGATCAGAAGTATGCAACGCAGCTATTTAATCGTCAGCTTGATGTAACGGCGCAGAAATTTTTAGCCAATAATTCCCGCGATACAACCACTATGCTTGCAGAACTAGAAAATTCCCGCGATCGTCAGCAGGAACGTGAGGCTGCGTCCGCAAGAGAAGCCGGATTACAGGCGATGACCATTGACCGTCAACGCAAACTGAACCGAACACTGACATTACTAGTGCTTATTCTAGGCGGTGTCGTGTTGGCGTCATTCTTATTCATGAAGTCCCGCGAAAAACTCATGCGCAAACTAGAAATTAAAACTGTTGAAGCCGCTTCGGCGGAAAAACTCAAAACCGAGTTTCTGGGTATGATTTCGCACGAACTGCGCACGCCTTTGAACGGAATTATCGGAATTTCGGATTTCCTCGCCAATTACCACGAAGACCCAGATATTCGGGAAAAGACCGGTATTGTGCTGCGCAGTGGGAATGAGCTTCTCTCTGTGGTCGAATCTCTGACCGACATGGCGCGGTTAGATGCAGGGCAATTGGCGTTAGTGCCGCATGACGCGGATTTATCGGCCTCCCTTGCCACCGTGCCGGGACCTTGGGCAGAAAAAGCGCAAGCCAAAGGCCTGACCTTCACCCACTTCATTGACCCGCAAATCGCGCAGCATCACTTAGACGCGGACCGCTTAGTCCAATGTGTCAACATTCTCTTGGCCAATGCGATCAGCTTTACAGAATCCGGGCGGGTGCATCTCCATATCACTGCGCAGGGCGCGAGCGAGAGCGGCGTGACGGGTCTTACGGCTATTGTTGCCGACACGGGAGAGGGCATGAGTGAGCTCGTTCAATCGCGCCTGTTCAAACCCTTCATGCAAGCGGATACGAGCAAGAAGCGCTCACATATGGGGACCGGGCTCAGCCTCGCAATCGCTTATGCCCTTGTCGAAATGTTGGGCGGGCGGTTAACCGTCAACAGCCGACAGGGCCGTGGGTCTGAATTTAAGCTCGATATTCCCCTCGCTGCGCCTGCTCAAAACACAAATGCGTCCGATCTCCCCCTCCCGGCGGCGACGACGATGGCCCATGATAGTGAAGACGTCGAGCGCGCCCCCGACACAGCCAATCCGGACGACGCTAAGGCGCCAAGTCCTGAGATTATAGACCTGATGCAGCCTCCCGGCGGCTTGCCAAGCCTACATGATGTGGAGGCCTTGGTCCTTCCGACCCCGGCGGAAGGGCGGCAACGTATTCTTGTGGTCGACGATATGGGCTCAAACCGGGATGTTCTGAAATTGATCTTGGAAACTCAGGGCCATCGCTGCACCGAGGCTGCAGATGGGTTTGCGGCTTTGGCTGCAATTGATCGGCAGGTCTTTGATCTGGTTGTCTTGGATATTCATATGACCCCAATGGACGGCGTGGAAACGCTGCGCCGCATTAGGAACTCAGAAAAGCCATACGCAAATATTCCCGTGATAGCGCTGACGGCGGATAATGCGGCCAGCACAAATGCCGCCTGTATGGAAGCTGGCGCAGATCTTTTCCTGACCAAACCCGTCAGCCAAGAGGAATTGATTAGCGCGATTGGCTATTTAAAGGAAACCGAAGGCGCGCGCATTCTCAGCGCCTAATGGCGCCGTCTTGGAGGAGACGTTCTTACCAACTCCCGCGTCCGCCGCCCCCGCCACCCCCGCCGGAAAAGCCTCCCCCGCCGGAGAAACTACTGCCCGATCTGGAAGAGGACCCGCCGCTGCTGGTTTGAATAGGCCGCGCTGAGGCCACGCCGGTTGAGAGCGCTTTGACTATATCGCGCTGAATGCCTCTGACACCGCCGCCGCCAATTCCGCCGCCGCGATAGCTACGGTAATATCCCGGATTGTAGTTTTCTGCTGCAACGGGAAGCGTTTTTTCAAAATGTTTGGTCCAGGGCTTTTCGACGTCCAACGCGACGGCATAGGGCAGGAACGCCTCATACCGCTCAATTGTCATGGGCGGGACGCGGTCTGTTCCAATTTCCGCCGTGTTTAACCGAAGTTTCTCCGCCGTCTCCAAATAGAGCTTAAAGCCCTCAATCTCAGAGGTAATGCTTGCACCTTTTTTGGTTGGAGCCGGCATTAAAAACATGAAGATGATGTTTACTAAAACCAGGCCAATGATCAGCCCCCAAAAGACTAAGGATGAGGGCGTGTGAAAGGAACTGAAGACCGCAAACAGGCCGATGAGAGTCAGCACAACTCCCATCAATATATATTTGCCATTCAATCGGCGATACGCGGTGGAATATAGTTTATTCAGCTGGCTTTTGAAATATAGGCTTGCCTTGTGGAAGTGGCTGTTTGGCGTCTTTTTACGCAGGACAATGGCGCGCATCTTATTTTTAAACAGTAAGTCAAACAGCAGATTTTCCTCCGTATTTAACAGTACGTCCGCATAGGAAGAACGCGGCAGGGGCGTCAGCACGGTTTCCTTTTTTGTGACATCAATCTCAATCCGCTTTTTTATGGCGAGACTAAGCAGGGTCGAGATTAGAGGCGAGTCCCCCCTTATGCCTTTGTTTAAGATCCGGTGCGCCGCCGCAGCCGAATAGTTTTTTGGCGCTTCATAGCGAGCAAAAACCGGCGGCTGCACGGGGTCGCGGCCAACTCTTGACCAGTTTAAAAAATAGAAACCCAAAACTCCGGGCGTCATCAGCGCCAGAGCCAGAAGCGCTCCATTTGCCCGCCACCAGCGGGCCGAAATCTCTGCCGTTGATAGCGGATCAAACACGCCTTTATCCACACTGACGCCAAGGGTAACCGCTTCCCCGGCGGCTAATGCCTTATTCGCAGTTACTTCAATCACATTGCTGGTTTCAGTGACCGTGACATCATTTCCCTTGCGTCCGTATCGACCGCTAAAAGCGTATACCTCTTTGGCGGTTGCCCCTTCAGGCAGAATGATCCGCCCCGTAAAGGATTTGACGGGCATCGGGGAATACTCGCCCCAAAGATTCCAGTTTATTTCGTCCAGATCGTCATAGCGTAAAACCCAATCATCGGACTCATATTCTAAAACATAGCGCTGAACGCCGTCCTCTAAGAACACACTCTCACGTCCCAAGCGCCACACGATCGTTCCGCTGTTTCCCATTGTGGTCACGGATTCCGGCTGCCCGTTTCGGGTGGCAAGGGTGAGTTTATAGCGCTTGTTGTAGGTTATTGCGCCTTCGCGCACTTTGGTGGGCAGCTCCGCAAAGATGCCGCGTTTGGCCTCGCCCCGCGGTTTTACATAATCCAGCTCTTCGCGGACCTTCAAGCTTCCATCCTTGGCGACAGTGACAGTGACGTCCGCACGTTGAAAATATTCCTGATTTCTTTCTTGGGAATAAGCAGCTGTGCCAACGGCCCACAAGAAAACCGCCAGAACGAAGCCGACAATGGCCGCGAACCGCATTAGTCGAAACTCACGTCAGGGGCCGCATAATCCGACGGTTCAATCTCAAAGAAAGGTTGCTCGTGAAAACCGAACGGCCCGGCCACCAAATTAGACGGCACGCTTTTGACCTTAATGTTCATTTCACGCACGGCTCCATTATAGAACCGCCGGGCCATCTCAATTTTGTCTTCCGTCTCGGATAATTCCTCTTGCAGATCGAGGAAGTTCTGATTGGATTTGAGTTCCGGATAATCTTCTTTCAACGCCAGCAATTTTGGCGTCTGCGCGGCGACCTGATATTCGGCAGCCCCGCGCTGACCCACATCACCTCCGGCGGAAAGCGCCTTATTGCGCGCCTCAACCACGTCGCGAAACACATTGCGCTCATGCTGGGCATAGCCTTTGACGACATCCACCAATCGGGGGATCAGATCCGCGCGGCGTTTCAACTGAACCTCAATATCCGACCACCCATTTTGCACCAATGCGCGTTTTTGCACCAACGCATTGTAAATCAGAACAATCCCCACAATCAGGAGGACAAAAATAACGAGCAGAATAATAGAAATACCGGACATAATTCCGGCATAAGGCTAGAGCCTTACGCTTTGCAAGTCTTACGAGGCTTAGTCCTCCAGGGTTTTCAAAGGATGCCGCCCATCCACCATGCCCATAAAAGGCGGATGAATGGAATATCCGACGAGTGATCGCATTTGCGGTGACATTTCCCGAGCCGTCGATTTGGAAAGCTCCAGCAGGTAATTTTCCTGTTGGCGCATATAGACCTCACAATATTGATGAGTGACAGCGAAGCGCCCCGTATCGGATCTATTTTCGCCGCCGCCGTGCCAAGTTGTGCCCAAAAAAACAACGACAGACCCCGCGGGCATGATGGCCGGAACGGCCTCATTCCGGTTTGGCAATTTGTCCGCACCCCAAGTGTGACTTTGCGGCACAATAACAGTCGCCCCGTTTTCCGCTGTGAAATCATCAATCGCCCAAACGGTGGCGACACCCAGCGGAGGGCGGGGACGTGGTATCCGATAAAACGCATCATCAAAATGAAGCGCTTGGGCCGCCTCGCCGGGTTGGATGTTGATCATCTGACTTTGCGACAGTAAATAGTTAGGCAGAAAAACCCGGTCGAGCAAACCCAACACGCGCGGATGTTCGGCTAAGCTGTCAATCACGCGGGTCTTGGAAAGAACATTATAGACGCGCTGGGTTTGGACGCCTTCGAAAGAATTGCGTCCGGTTTGACGTAGCAGCGGCAATCCATCGGCTTTGATGGCGGCGCATTCCTCACGGGAGAGAAGGCCGGTGATGATGACGAAACCATCGTGCATTAGCCGATCAAAGTCGGCGCGAATTTCAGCTGTGTCTCGTTCAGGGCCGATTTTCAAAGCTCGGAAAGTTCCTGCATGATCTGTCTCGCCATATGATTTCATGTCTCTAGCGCTTGAAAATTCACGGGTCTTTCGGGTCATAGAGACATCTTAGCTGGGACCGGCCGAAAAAACCCCTCAAATATGCAGAGCAGGGAATATGCCTAAGCTTTGCACCCTTTGCGGCGATAGGCTTCGCGGACGGCTTGGCGTTCATCGCGCAAATTACTCTCATTTCGTGTGCGGGTTTTGCCCTCCCAGGGCGAGCCTGAGGCCGCGCGGAGTTCTTCCATGCCCCGGTCAGTCTCAAACTCGACGCCGCGAACAGAAGCCGCATAATCCTGTGCCGTGACCAAGGTACGCAAACTATCGCAATCCTCCGCGCCGAAATCTTCGGGCGAAGCTGTCGCGCAACCGGCCGCTAAAACAACGATAGGCAAAAAGACCGAAGTAAAAAAAGAGTTTTCATCATGAGGCTTTTAGAACCCGCCGCGCTGGGCTAGGTCAACTTAGAACTTTGTGAGGAACGCGCTTTGAAACGGACCATGTTGATTACGGGTGCATCTGCCGGGCTCGGCGCTGCGCTGTCCCGCGAATATGCCGAGCGCGGTTGGGACCTTGTTTTACTTGCCCGCCGCGAAGACCGCCTGACAGCGCTCGCAGCCGAGCTCACGGCTGCCCACGGCACGGCCTGCCGCGTAATTGCAGCAGATCTGTTTTCAGAAACCGCTGTGCCTGATGTGATGGCGGCTTTGGGAAACACCCAAATTGACGGGCTGATCAATAATGCAGGCTATGGCCATCCCGGAACATTTCTCGCCAGCGACTGGGACGACCACCGCCGCTTCAACCACCTGATGAGCGTTGTCCCTGTCGAGCTGACCCGGGCGCTTTTGCCGGCCATGGTCGAGCGCGGCTTTGGCCGTGTCATGCAGGTGGCCAGCTTGGCCGGACATATGCCGGGCTCAAAGGGCCATACGCTCTATGCCGCTGTGAAAGCCTATCTGATAAAATTCTCGGAAAGCCTGAATGCCGAAATGGAAGGCACCGGCGTCCATGTCTCTGCACTTTGCCCCGGTTTTGTCCTGACAGAATTTCATGATGTGAACGGGACGCGCGAAGGCATTAATAATCTGCCGGACTTTATGGTCATGAACGCCGATGTCTGTGCAAAGCTCGCCGCAGATGCGTTGGAGGCGAATAAATCGGTCTTTATTTCCGGGCGGGTGAACCGCTTCCTCGCCAGGTTGAACCGCTGGGCACCGTGGCTGGGCCGTAAAGTTATGAACTCCAGCTCCGGCAAATATAGAAAGACGGATTAATGCCTCACAGTCAAAGTGATCCCAGATGTTTCGTCGCGCTGGATTTATCCAGTGTAGCGGAGGCCGAAGCGATGGTTGAGACCCTCGGCGATGTCGTGGACAGTTATAAAATCGGATTGCAACTCCTCCCCATAGGCGGGGTTGAGCTGGGCCAACGTTTGAAGGCCATGGGCAAAAATGTTTTCTATGATTTCAAATTTCACGACATTGGCGCAACGGTTGAAAAAGCGACGCGGTCCATTGCAGGGCTGAATGCGGACCTTCTGACAGTCCATGCACGCCCGGATGTCATGCGCTCCGCAGTAGTGGGGCGGGGCGGCTCTCCACTGAAAATTCTGGGCGTGACGGTTCTGACCTCGCTGGATCAAGACGCGCTCAAGGCGATTGGATATAATGATAATGCGGAGGCGCTTGTCATGCGCCGGGTCCGGCAAGCGCTGGATGCCGGCATTGACGGCGTCGTCTCATCGCCTTTGGAGGCGGCCGCCATTCGCGCAGTCGTCCCGGACAGTTTTTTAGTTGTCACGCCGGGTGTGCGTCCCAAAGGCGCTGATGTCGGGGATCAAAAACGCGTTGCGACACCGTCCAGCGCATTGGAATCCGGAGCGACGCATTTGGTCATTGGCCGCCCGATCACACAAGCGGATGACCCCCGCGCCGCAGCTCTGGCCATCGCAAAAGACATGCGCGGTGTTTAAGCCTTCTTCTCTTCCAAATAGAGCAGGCGGGCCAACATGGCCGCGAAGCCGATAGAGCCCAAGCTGAGTGAGAGCAGCCAAACCGGCAGGTTCATGCCGAGGGCTTTTGCGCGCGGCAGGATTAGAACCCAAGCCATTGTCAGCGCCATGAGAAGATCAAACCAAACTTGATTGCCCCAAAGCGTTTGCGCGTGCGCCGCCAAAAATCCCAGCGGGCCTTCTTGGATGATAGCGGGAATTGTCCACGCTGTCAGAGCGGCAGAAAACAAAGCCAAGATTATCCAAATGTGTCTGGGCGGACGGCCTTTGGCTCTCATGGCGGTGACGGCGATCAGCACGGCAGGTATAATGGCAAGGATCGGTAAGAGAGTTAGCAAAGTCATGATGAGCTCCTTCGTTTCCACATCCCTAAACCTCTCAAATCCGGAAACAATTACCTGTGAGGTAAGTGCATTCTCTTTTTAGGTCTGTAGGGTGCGCCTATGAAAAACAGTTTCGGTGACATCATACGACATTGGCGCTCCGTGCGCCGCTTCAGCCAATTGTCACTCTCATCAGAGACGGGGATCTCGTCTCGCCATATTAGCTTTCTGGAAACGGGCCGATCAAATCCCAGCCGGGGATCCGTGTTGACCTTTGGGCGGGTTTTGGAAATGCCAAAGCCAATCATCAATGACGCGCTTTTGGCCGCTGGATTTGCGCCTGAGTATCCGGTCCATGATCTGGGTGATGTGAACCTCAAGCCCATGACGGATGCGATGGCGATGATACTTGAAAATCATGCCCCGTTCCCGGCGATAATAATTGACGGCGATTGGCAGATTATTGGAGGCAATGTTCCGGCCATGCAGTTGATGCAATTCCTGCCGATGAACGGCTCCATAAGCGTGGTAGAGGCGCTTCTTAATGATGACCCCGGCGATCCTGTATTCTTGAACTGGGATGTCATTGCAGCTTGGACTTTAATGCGTTTGCAGCTCGAAACGTCCCGTTTGGGCTCGACCGGGGCCTTAGCGGAGACCTGCCGCAAACTGGCAAATGACCCGCGTTGCGCTGACTTGGACGAAACCTCTTTTTCAGCGAAAGAGCCCTATCTCTCCATGAAGGCGAGGGTGGATGGCCGAGACCTATCGCTGTTTACAATGCTCGCCGAGTTCACAACCGCGCAGGATGTGGCGATGAGTGAGCGCCGCGTGGAGCTATTTTTCCCGGCTGACCATGCAACGCGGGCCTATTTCCAAAAAATATCAAAAACCAAGACATAAAAAAACCCGTCTTCCGAAGAAGCGGGTTTTAAAAAATCAATTGGGTTTAAAACCTAACGGCAACCGCGGCGAGGCGCGTAGCGGCCAAAATCGCCATAACGCGAATAATGTGTCACCGTGTGACAAGGCGATGTGTAAGGCACAGCCACCGGAACCGGGTAGCGCACATAGATAACAGGGCGCACGACGCGGTAATAGGTCGTTTGCGGAACAGGCTTCACAACATTGTAACAGCCCAGAACAGTGCCTTCGCCCGAGCCGTACACGTTCACGGGACAATTTGTGGATTGCAGGCTCTCATTATATCCCAGACCGGGGACCGATGCCGGGGAGCCTGAAAAACCGTATGTGCTGCTGTCGGAGTATGTCTGGCTGATAGAGCCCGTGCCATATGTGCTGTCAGCCTCGTATGAACTCATTCGTGAGTATGACGGGGCCGCGTAAGATTGTGTTGAATAAGACTGGGTTGAGTAAGACGGGGCAGAATAGGATGCGCTCGATTGTCCGGTCCAGTTGGACATCGTTTGCGCGGATGCGTCGCCGCAATACATGCCTGTACCGCAACCGGCAGACGCCGCGCTTGCGAGTGAAAGAGTGGCAACGAGCGTCGCTGTGCCTTTAAAAATACGGGAAACCATAACCCACCTTCATTGTTTCAATGGCGCAAAGCGCTAATTAAGCGTTACCTAGCAATCGGCATGCCAGAAACGCGATTCGATTCCCGTGACAGGCGAAATCATTCCGCCTCCGAGACAATTATGAGATTAAAAGGTCCCGCTTCCCATTTTGAGAAACGGGACCCCCATCCCACACAAACCCGGACCCTGATTTTTTGCGGGTCCGAAAATCGGCAAATTAGTGTATCCAGCGACCCGGTGCTTTTTGGCCGTAGCGCGCGCCGGGGGCGTTGTGCTCGGCGCAACCATTATGAACAGGCACGGGAACCGGCGTTGGGACGCCAATCACCGGATTGACGACTTGTCTCGGCAATTGACGCTTACAGATAACCTGTGTCGCGATTGTGCTGCCGAAAGCTGTCGGTCCTGATGTTTTTTCCCAATAGGAGCCGTCAGGCGCTACGGATGAGCCGTAATTTCCGGCCATAGGACCGCTTTGTTGCAGAACCGGCGCGCTTGGCTGACCAAAACTTGGCCCCATGCGTGTCGGGGCAAGGGCAAGACCTTGTGTATTCATCAAGCCCGGTGCGCGCATTTGCGGTCCGCCCATAAATGGAGTCGGCCCGCTCATGATCGGTCCGCTTACATAATTTCCCGGCATTTGACCGCCGAAAGAGCGTTGCTGACCCACCATGCCCATATGCGGCGCTGTGCCCGTTCCCGGAACGACAACATCTTGTGGACGCGTTTGGCCGCTATCTAAAACTTGCTGAGCCGCTGCCGGATCGCGAATAACTTTTGACGTTGGCAAATATGCAATGCCCGGAACCAGAGACGCATCGCCATATGTGCGCGGCGCGAATTTTGAAGGATCATAGCCGCCGCCAACGCGAACAGTTACGGGCTGGGCCGGAGTCTGCATAACAGGAGCAGGTTGATAGACCGGGGCCGGAGGGGCCATCTGAAGCTGTACCGGCGTTCCGGCACTCTGACGACAATATGTTGTGCTGGTCGGATGACATCCGCCCGTAAAGCCGGACGGCGCATCTGACAGACCGGCTGTCGGGGCCATACCGTGAATGCGCGTGATGGACACATTTGGAGAGCGCTGGAAATTGATAGAGCGCAAATGCCCCATCGGATTTTCATTGCGAATAGTCATTGGACCGAATTGCGGCGCATAGCCTGGCATCACTTGAACCGTGCCTGCGCAATTTCCGCCATTACAGGACCCGCCCGCAAAAGCCGGGGCGGCCATCACGGCCGCAGATAAAGCGCCCAATAAGGCTTTTGAAATCAATTTGGTTGGCATGTGCCACTCCCACGTCACAAGGGTGGGAGGGTATCTCCGCACCGGTCAAAAATCTCTGCTCGGTGCGATTTGTGGAGGCCTGCTTAGAAGTCGCCGGCTTAGAAACTTAAGCCTT
>ENA-ORXR01001962-ORXR01001962.1-marine-metagenome-genome-assembly--contig:-NODE-1962-length-20474-cov-20.632201_pt1 | contig 20474 bp, 18 predicted proteins | sample MGYA00237866_ERZ511479 | MGnify/ENA metagenome assembly ERZ511479 | reverse complement strand
AACCCCGCCCCACCTCAAGGGCCACCTTCGCCTTGGCCGCCCACCGCGCGACCGCCTACAGCGCAAAGGTTCCCAAGTGCGCGTCAGGGTGAGCAACCGCCGTGGATGCCACCCCCGCCGCCGCCTTGAACCGATCCACGGCGGCGGCGGCTGTGGCACCCCCCGCCGCCGCCGCCGCCGCCATAGCGCCGATGGCACCAGGCCACAGCGCTTCGGCAGCGGCGGCAATGACGAACTCCGCCGCACGGCGGACGGCCACGTCCACGGGCGGCGGGGACGCGCCGCCGCCGCTGCCGCCGCTGCCGCCCAACAACGCCACACGCGGCGGCGGGCGCAGCAGCGCCGCGGCCGCCACAGCTCCCACGAGCACCACGTCGAGGCCGTCGCGCCCCACAACCCCCGGCCCCGCGGAGCTGAGCGAGACGGAGGCGGTGGAGAGGGTCGTCGCCAGCAGCGGCGAGTCGCTGCCCGCTCAGTTGAGCGTCGGCACCGAGGGGGTGACATCTCAGGCGAGGAGCGCGCGAAGCAGGGGGGGGGACGCCCCCGCAAACGGGTTTACTGGCATCCCCCCTTGGGGGGGGGTGGCGCCCCCGCGCGCCGCCCCGCGCCCGCGGCGGGCGACCGTGCCGGCCGGCAGCGCCGCGGCCGCGAGCGTGTCGGCGACGCGGCGCCCCTCCCCACGGGGCGGACGCCGCTGCGGCGGCGGTGGCGGCGGCGGCTGCCACCACCTGCGGAAAAGCGCGCGCCGCGTCTGCCGCCGGCGGGTACCCCGACGCTGCGCGCGCCGCGTCGGCCAGCGGCCCGAGCGCTGGCGACCGCTCGGCGTGCGTGCCCCCCCCCGCCGCCACGTCGGTGATGAGCGCACGGCCGATACGGGAGAGGACCACCTCCACCCCCGCGGCCCGGAGGCCGCCACCCCCGGCAGCGGCGGCGGCCACCAAGACCGGCACCCAAGGATGGTGGCGACAGCGGCCGTCCACGCCACGAGCAACGATGGCATGACAGCCGGTGGCTAGGCGCCGGTGTCAACCGCCGGGACGGTCAGCGCCGCGTCGACGGCAGACGCCGAAACGCCGAGCGCGCCGGCGGGCGCCGCGGAAGCGCCGGAAACGAGCGCGCCGCGCACGGCGCGCGCGTCGGTCGACTCGTCGACGGGGGCGTCGCCGCCCACGGCGGACGTCAACCCGGTGGCGGCCCACGTCGCCTGCAGCACCGCCAACAGGCGGGGGAGGGAGTGCACCGCGAATAGGGCGGATCGGTCGCGGGCGGGGGCGTCGGGCGGGAGGGGGGGTCTTCGTCCCGGTCGTGGCGCATCGCCCAAATGGTATTTGGAGAACACCGTTGCGGTGAAAATGAAGTGGACGAGGAGTGAGCATGAAAAAAAAAAGGACACAAACGTCAAATGACATGCAAGAAAAAACAAGAATCCGATGGCACACGAACAAGGTGCAATGATTAGAAACAAGTATGCAAGCCCAAAACTCAAAGCAGCTTGTGTACCAGAGCATCCATACGACGTACGTGTGCCGCTCTCTCCGCCCGCGCCTCAGCATCCCGCGCCTCGTGGCGTGCCACCTCGTCGACGCGCTCCTTGCGGTCTTGCTCCCACCGTCGTTCCTGCATCTCCGCATTCTTGGTGAACATCTCCATGCGGCGTTGCTCGCTTCTCTCCAACACCGCCAGAAGCTCGTCGTCGTCATCTTCAGCCCGTCGTCGGCACCGGCTCGACCCCGCCGATGAAGGTCGACCACCAGGTGAGCTGCCGGCGTGGTTCAGGTTGTCCTTGGCCTTATTGTCTTTGCCACCGCTGCTGGTCGCCGCCCCATTACTGCGATCTCGACGTCGCTCCACTGCGAGCCTCCGAATGGTCTCGCCGTCAGCAACTAACTTCGCCTCCTTCGCGTTCTCCTCGTTGCGCCCCTGCACTGCACGACGCTCATAGTCCTCCATATTGTCCACAACATCGATCAGGATCTTGGTCAGCTCCGACACCTCCTCCTCTTGCCCGGTCCGTCGCGCCTCCGTCTTGTCCTTCGCAGAGAAATTCTTCGCCAGCAGGACGAACCTGTCCCGCAGGTGCTTGCCGTCAGTTTGGAAAGAATCTTGAGGGTGGGCGTTGAACGCCTCAGCCGCGGAGAAGAACCGCCGCGTGCGCTCGCCGTATGGAGCCACGTGGGCAGACAGCGCCACCACGGCTTTGACACCTAAGAGGTCGTCGCTAGGGGTCCAACGGCGACGGGGTTTTTTCTGCTTGCATGACCGCTCGCAGTCCCCCGCACCTACACCCATGTCACCAAAACCCTCCTCGACAGAACCCTCTGGCAAGCAATCCTCGCTCCGCGCGTGCCCATCGCATGCCACCTCAGCCCCCCCATCCTCCACGCCCTCTTTGGTGCCCGACAGGGTGATGGCCTCCATGTGGCGCAAGGAAGGAGCGCGGCTGCGACCAAGAAAAGACAGAACGCGTCGGTCCACCCGGCGCCGGGGAGCGAAGGTGCGTGTGCCCAAGTCGTGCTGTTTCACTCGGCACAGCAGCCGACGCAGCACTGGAAGCCCCCTCCCCCCAGATGCTCCCCTGAGGTGTCCAGCGATGCGAGTCAGCCGACCGAAGGCTTGTGGGTATAGACCCCTAGATAACCACGTGTGGGTCGCGCTTTTCTATCGGAGGGGCTCTCTGTAAGCAACAAGTAGCCGTATTACCCACGAGATAGCCACGAGATACAGAAAAGATACCCACAGAATCCCTCTAATGGCCAATGGGAGCTCGATACTTTCCTTCTGACATCGCGCCATGCTCTCCACTGAGCCAACATGGTGGGAGAGCACCCTCGTCTTGTCGCCTTACTGTTGGGAGATATCCCCACACGCAACAGGCCGTCCACAAAGCACCAGTCGCCTCCACATGCCTTTGTGGATGGACGTTACGGCTGTTCCACATGGCTTTGTGAAGCGCACTTCCTGTCCACTTGGGCGGCCAGACTCGGCGCAATGCTCTTCCTCTCGTCGAGACGCTTCTAGCGGTGTAAAGACATCAAACCCCAGAAGACAGGAAGTACCATCCACAAAGGTTTGTGGGAAAAACCTGCGTGTGTGACCCCGCACAGGCCGACTCTGTGACCGAATGTGGGTCCACATGGCCCAAAATGGCATTTGTGTCCCACCCCCGGTTAGTCACCACTGCGCTGGCGCGCCCGCACGTCGTCCACACGGGCAGCCCGTGTGGGTGGGTGTCGTCCGCCACGTGTCTGGTGACGGGTGGTTGGGCTGCCGTCGCCGGCCGCGGGGGGCGGCGACAGTATCGGGGGCGGCGCCGCCCCGCATCGCCGTCGCGGCAACGGCCGACCGCGTGTCAACGACCGCGCGCGTGTGGCCGACGGCCGCGTACAGGGTTCCGTGGGACGCGGCGACGGTCGCGGCCGGGGGTGCCCAAACGCGGGGCCCCGTGGTTGCCACCGGACTGGGGCGGGTGCGCCGCGCCGCGACGCCGGGCCACCCGCTCACCATGCGCGCGTTTGGGCCGCACTCGGTGGGGCGGCCGTCGTGGGGACCTGTGCTCGCGGGAGTTTTTCTCAAGGATTGGCGGCTGCATGTCAACGCGTGGCGCTGTTGTGGGCACAGGCGCGGGCTGCTGTCGCCTACGAGTTGGGGGTCAAGCGTTGAGGCGCACTGTATGGCCAGAGGTAGTGATGCGCGAAAAACTAGTTTCTCAGGGCACCTTGTTGCGCTTGGACGCTTGTGGGGGATACTGCAGTAGGACACCCCGTGGCACATGTGCTTGTTGCCTGTGTGCGCCTCGATAGCGACCAAGTGGCGTCCTTGGAAGGAGCCGTCGGCAAGGGCGAAGCCTGTGTCAGTCTAGCGCATCGAGGATGACGCAGGGCTGGCTTTGTACCCCGTGCGTATGGGTTCTCGACCTCTCCCCCTACGGTGCCTGACCAGAGGAGGAGTGCGGAAAAGGGTCCGCTCCTCACCGTCGGGAGATGGTACCAGCCGGACGAAAGCCAAACGGATTGCACGGCTTCCAGACGGTCGAGTTCGTACAATTATCGTCTGTCTCTCGTCTGTCGTTCGTCTGTTTTACGAACGCCAGACGAATGTCAGTTTCGTGAGCTCGAGTGCCTCGCCGACAGAAACCGAATAAAGCGCTGTGAGAGCACGACAGCCCAGAGACTCCCACCCTGTGACCGGAGCCGCTCTTAGAGGCCTGGAGGCCTGTTTTCAGGGCCACAGCTGTGTCCGCCTCAGGCGGTCTGCGCTGGCCTCTCTGGACGTTGGCAAAGCTGATTCTGAGACAGAGGCAATGAGTGGCGGAGTGCTGAAGCTGACAGAACCAGCTGACAAGTACGCACACGATCCATGCGAAGCACTACAGGAATGCAATGGAAGTCCGGCCTTTTGGCAGTCTGAGTGTGGCGCAACAGGCCTGAGGGGCGCTTGCGGGCGGTGTCGCGAAACGGAACTCAAGGAGGATGACCGTGCGATTAAGTCGCCTATGGAAGGTCTCACAGGCTCATGAGAGGGGCTCAGCTGTTCGGCCTAGTTTGATTGGCTGCACCAAACCGGCTCGCGCGTCTCGCTCGTCGGCAGATCCGTCTATAGCTACCCTCGGATCCGTCAGTGTCGGAGTCACTTCCTCGCCGTTGGTAGGTACTCATCTTCATCGCCTTCCGGCCCCCCACACCGGTGCCCTTTTCTACTTGTATCGACGTCGACGATATCTCCAGTGGTCGAAGCCATCTTTATGGTGACCCTCGTGGCACTGACACCACCACCTGACATGTCTGCTGCACATGAAGGCCACGGACAAACGCAGAGCACATCGGTGGGCGGAAAAGGACGGGGCACTGAATGGAAATGTACGGCGCCCCTTGTTGACCGAAGATACACCTTCCTCCGTTCATCACGCAAGCACCTACCGCCCCCCTTCTTCCTTCACTCAACCACCCGTCGCCCCCCCCACTCCTTCACCCATCGTCATCAAGCACTCGCCGTCTACGCTCCCATCTTAGTCACTTGGGATGGTTTGCTTCCCCGCCGGTCCAGGGGAAGAACGCGTTCACAAAGTAGCGTTGCAGGTGTAGCTCATGCGGGGAGTCTGGAACTGTGGCAGGTGTGGCATACAGCCCGAGACGGTCGCACAGGTCCTCAAAGTCAGGCACGACGTGCTCCAATCGCTGGAGGCGCGCCAGTGGCACCACGGCTATGGAGGGGAACCCAGTCGTTGGGTGCATTTTCCACCTCCGTCGACCACAGCCAAACTCCGTGAGCACGCACCCGCGGCGGGCGGCGGCGTCTTCCAACAGCTGCACGACCACGAGGTCACACCGCACGCCATCGACAGCGCGGATGAGGAGGCGCGCCAAGCCTAAGCTAGGCTGAGTCGGGGCGGTCGGCCCCATGGTCCGCCGGGCCAACCCATCTTCGAAGAGGACGTGGTCCCACCATGGGGTGCCGTTGTAGAGAGAGCGAGATGCTCGCACACGTTGACCAAACCCTTCGGCCCCCCACTCAAACGACGCGGTGAAGGCCATAGAGTTGACCACCGTCAGCATCTGCGTGTCAACTAGGCCAAGGAGCTCCGGCAGCTGCCGCAGGCGGCCACCATCAGCCGCCGCTGCCGCAGCGACGCTCAGGCGCATACCCCGAACGCGGACCCGCTTGATGCTCGCGGAGCCGCGGCCCATTGTATCTTCGACTGTACGCCGCCGCTTTGGCAGGGGTGCGCGGCCGGGCATTAAAGGCTTGGCCGATCGTCTCTTTCCGCATCGGGAAACAGGTCGCGGCTCGTTCAAGCTGTCATGCGTCGACGAGCCGGAGCCGGTTGCATGCGACGTGCTCGAGGAGGTGGAGGTGCTGGTAGTGCTGACGCCCGAGGTGCCCGAAGCCGTCGCGCCCGACTGGGTAGAGTCACCACTGCAGATGCCAGAGCTGTACGAGACGCTTGATGACGCCGAGTGGGCTGCGCGCGACTTGACGCCGATGCTCGCGCTGCCGGCCTCCGCGTACCTTTTGGTGTGGCAGCTGCCACTGGCAAACATCTGCATGCCATCGTTCACGGAATGGTAGGCATCCTCCGCGTCATCGTCGTCTTGAGTACTCAAAACGCCGTCATCGCCCTCGTCACTCGTGCACGTCTCGAATCCGCTATCATCCACGTCGTCGCTCGTGGTGCCGTCGGTAGTCGACTCGGCAACTTGATGAGCGTGCCGGTGTGCCGCGCCCTCGATGCGGTCTTGACGGCCGCTGCCCCTGCCGACCTCATCGCTCTCATCGCTGGCATCATAGCCATTCTCGTAGTCCGCCACGCCACAGGTCGCGCCAGAGCGCGCGGAATTGCTTTTCCGGGCTCGGCGCCTTGAGCGTCGCTTGTTGGTCGCCGACAGCTCATCGGCGGCGGCGTCCCGCTCCAAGTCCTTGAGCTTATCGCCAGCATCCTCTGTGAGTATGTGGAGGAGCGTCTGTTCGCAACGCATCATTTGTACCTCGAAGTTGGCCGGGTGCTTATTGGTGACCCTGTACATGGCCTTCAGGAGCTTGTGCAGCATCTCGTTGGTGCTGGTGTCGGCGTCCTCGAGGTTGCCCCGGAGAAGGAGCTCTTGCATGAGGTGAAAGGCCAGCCTGTGCATCTTCGTGGTGCTCACGGCGCCAAACAGCACCCTCACGAAGCGGGTGACAAGCACCTTGGCCTCCTGCTGCAGTTCGGCAGCGTCCTGTTCAGTCGACATCGCCCCAGGGACCGCGTTGTCTCCGCACAGCTTCCCCATAAGGCGCGCCAGGCGACAGACGACCTCCAGGACAGCCTCATGCAAGTCCTTGCCCTTGAAGACCGTCTTAAACTCGTCCTCGTGGAGTAGTGGGTTGTTAACATCGGCTTTGCCGGCCTTCTCCGCCCCGTCCGAGTCCGTGTCGTCTGTGGCATCTGTGAGTGGGAGCGGGGAATCGTGCCCGTCAATAGACCTCGACTGTCGAGGTGACTTGCGGGGAGAGCTGCCCGCGGAGCTCCCCCGTCCTCCAGCTTCAGAGTAGTTTCGAAGGCGACGCCGACGTGGCAGTGCCGGGGCGATGGGGCCGTCGTCGTCGTCATCTGGTCGACCAATCAATCCAGCAAGCATAAAAGCCCAGTACACGACTCCGTGTCGCCACTGGCGACCTTTGTACGTCGGCTGTATAATGCCCTTCCGCACGAAGTACCTGTGATAACAATAGAGCAGTCAAGACAGGAGTTTGTGGTACAAGTTGGCGTTAGAACCGGTCCGAGCGTGACTGTGCATGAATTTCACCAGCCACAAGGCCAGGGAGGAGCGTGCAGGGTGTCGCCAACACAGAGTATATGTCACGCATTGACATCGAAGCAGTGCCAACCAAATCACACGCAGCTGGCAGCGCAACCAACATACCCTGGGGGTGCCTGCGTTGCCAAGATAAGGCGGCCCATATGCGAAATCCTCTCGTTCGCGGCAATCAACGTCTCGTCCTTGGGACCGCAGCGGGCATCCCCATCGCCGCAAACAGCATACAGAAGAGCTGATATCTTGTCGGCAACCACCTTCAGTACCCCTAGGTTCATGACCTGCATGCAACGGGAACCACCATACAACCAGTAGGGAAAAGCAGCAAGCGCTCGCGACATGTAGAAACGGGACATGTTCAGAATAAAACTGCAACGAAAGAGCGCGATCAAGAGAACGCGCATTGTTCACAAGACGTGCACTCCAAAGAGGCATCTTAACGAGGCGTACAGCACACGTACGTGAAGGCGGTCGAAGCCAAAGATGCGGAACAAGGACAGCGTCCCCGTGCCGAGGCCGTGAACAGCTCCGAGTGCAGGGACAATGGCCGAGATGGACGCCCGGCGCGCGAGCTGTTCGACACGAGCATGGCGTTCCCCCGCGTCATGGAGAACATTGGCTTCCAGCTGCTCCTCGAGTGTCTTAAGCACACCGCGCGACCGTGCGCCCGCCGACTCGAGTGCCACGTGCGACTTGTACTCCATGCACATGGAGCATGGGTAGAAGCAGCCACTGAGCTTCAAGCCCAGCACGTGCCTCTCTTCGGGTTGATCGCACGCATACAGGACGATACGAGGCACCGCCCACACTGTCCCGTGCTCGGGCAGTGTCATCTTGACACCGTTAGCGCTTGCAGTGATCAGCTCGTCGAGGACTACCGCCAAGCACCTCTGAAGGAGCTCGTCCCGAAGTAAGCGGACCTGCTTTTTCTCCGTCGTTGTAGCGCCCTTGCGGTACTTCATTGCTGGTATATAACCAATGGTGATCCACCCCGACTTTCCAGTCACGACGTTGGGGAATCGTACTCGGATTGGATACACGAGGTGGGCTAATGCATAGAGCACAGGGCAGTAAGTGAGCAGAAGCACAGCAAAGCAAGATCCACAGGCAGGTTAGAAACCGTGAGACCTGTGCACGGTCACTGCGACACAAAACGATCAGGAGCACCACCCACCACTCCAGATGCGTAGAGTCACATACTTCCATTCCAAGACACCAGCGCGGCGTCGGAGAAGACTTGTATCGCCAGCGTAAAGGGTGGCATGTCCCTGCCGCGGTGCTTCTTGCCAGCGTGCAAGCGGCACACGTCGGCTTGCTCCTCCAGGTAGACGTCGCTATCTAGGGTGTTGGTCCGGATGACGTTGCCCGCCTCGTCGTGGCGGCGCTCGCCGCGGAGGCAAACCTTGATGGCGCTCGTGAGCGCGTCGGTCGCCACGCGCATCATGTCCCTGGAGTAAAACTTGTACACCTTGTCGCGCACGATGATGTCCGTCTCTCGCCATTCAAGCTCCGACAAGCAGCGCCCCTGCTCGCCCTCCAACGAGCGGACAAACGACGCAGCCGTCGGGAAGGCGCTCTCCAGCGGTCCAAGTTTAATGGCGAGTTTAGGCATCTTGCCTTTGCCATTCTTGCCCTTCTTCCGCTTCTTTCGGCGCGCGTCCGCCTCGGCAACCATCCTCATTGCCGCCCGCTCGACCGCCAACGTCGTGTCGTAGTATTCTTTCTTTGCCTTCTTTGACAGACCACAGCCGCCGGCGGAGAGCGCGAAAAGCCGCATGCTCTTCAGCTCAGGTGTCACAAAATCCGACTTGCGGGCTCCCAGCTTGGTAGGAACGTACAGCGTCGTCCTCCCCATGTCACCTTTGGATCGGTAAAAGGTGGCGATGCGGTGCGCCACGGCAGCGGCCGAGGATGACGCGGGGATGGGCAATGATGATGGCATGGGCGACGAGATTGGCGGCGGGGTCAACACGTCTTCCCCGATGAACCTCAAACCCCCGTCGCCACGGCATTGTCCATGCGTCGCCCCTAGTGCCCCGCTTGCCGGAGCCACCACGGTCGCCGGCGTCCCCACCGTTGTTGCAGCGTCAGAGGAAGATGGAACACCCGCACTCGGAGCGGCAAAGGGGGGCCGTGCGACGTCCACGCGCGCGGGTGTGTCGACGCTCGAAGAGGCCGCCGGGCAATGCACCTTCCGCTTGTGCTGCAGGTAGTTGGCGTAAAGCGTGAACGACATTGCGCACAAGCGACAACCCAGCCGCCCATCGGCGCCAACCCTGGGGCCTAGGTCGTGGGCGGGTGTCGGTTGCTGCTCCCCGATGGCACCCATTGGTGCCTCGGGGGAGGTCACCGAGCCCAGGGGCGGTGGCCTATTCTCCCGCAAGAAACGAGATACAGCCGGCGACGACCCCGAAGAGGTGGGAGGCGTGGTGATCGTTCTTGTGGCGGAATACCGTTCTGCCCGACCCTGGCACCGTCACGCCCACCACTTCCGTCGAGCCGCGCCGAAAGAACGCCGCTGCCGCGCGTGGTGGCAGCCGGTAGCGGCGGGCGTCGCCCCGAGATGCACCACCACGTGGTGGGATAGTGCCCCTCAAAAGAAGCGTGGCGTGGTGGAGACGCACAGCCGCAGCCGGGGGGTGGTGGCGGTACCTAAAGCGGCGGGGGGAGGGGGGGTGAGCACGTACGCCACGGGTGGCACGCTCAGTCAGCGCTGCAGTTGACGGGGCCAACCGGAACCGGCGCGCCGTCACCGCACGCGGCAAAGGCGGATGCCCGAGGCACGCCGCCGCAGCGCGTCATGGACGACAGAGGCGGCGGGCGTCGCCACGAGATGCGAGACGGCGTGGCGGAAGGGCCCCTCAAAAGAGATGAATGGCGGGGCGGGGACGCGTGGCACGCGCCAAAGCGTCGCGGCGGCTCCGATGGGGACGGGGGCGGGGGGGAGGCGCTTTCCCGCGTCGCGGGTGGCGGGCTTCGCAATCACCGCAGGCGAGAGCGACGACCACCCGAGGCACACGTCCAAAGTACGGGGCGCGCCCCCGCCGCCCGCTTGCGCATGGGGCGGCAGCGGACGCTGCCGCGGGAAGCACCAGCACAGGGCGGGGAGGATCCGCAACAGTGAGGGACGACGTGGCGCGGGTGGCGCGTGAGGAATTCGAGGGGGTAGCGGCGACGCGCAGGGAGGCGGAGGGTGAGTGAAGATCGCCAGCGTCGCAGGGCACGTGCTCCGAATTAGGAAACAGGGGCGGCCGTGGGAGTTGGGAGGGGGGGGGACGCAACCGCTGCCAGGGACGGGCGTCTGCAACGAGTCTGTACAGTTTGGGAAGGAGGGCATGTCGATGCGTTGTGTGCACAAGTGAAGAGGCTCCGCTGTCTGCTCCGCGACCCCCCGCCCCACGACGTCCCGGTTTCGTGAGGCAGTGGCAGAGAGGGCGCGCAGGACAACTCGTCTCGATTGCGTTGCAAAAATAATTTCATCGCTACTTGTTTTTCAAATGCGACGTTTGTGACCCCGAAATACAGCCCACGGAATTTGCGACCACTTCCTGCGCGGCCCCAGGTGTCGCGAATCACGCAGAAGCGGCATGCCTCCCCATCACGCCATCCTTCCAATTCGAGCGGGCCGCTCACCCCGCGGGACTGCTGCATACGGCAACATATGTCGCGGCCTGCTGCCGCCGCACGGGGCGGCGCGCGGCGGGGGCAAGCCCGTGCCGTCGAAGCGGCGCGGGCCTCTCTGTTTGCGGCCTTCCAATCTCGTCGCCCGTGGAGCCCACCATTGTCCCCCCCCCCCCCCCCCCCCCCCTCCCAGCCCTCTTCGTGCGGCCGCCACCGCGTGGCACCGTCTGTGGCACCCCACGACGTCATCCGTCTCTTGTGTGGTCCCTCTTTGAGCGGCGGTGGCGCCCCTCGCTGCGACGTCCGCCGCTGCCCGCCGCCAGCGCAGGCCATGGCAGCCCGCCGCGGGCCCACGGCGCGTTTTGCGGTGCCTCCGCTACCCCTCGGATATGGCCGTGCGTCACCGTTTCGGCAACATTTTGAGGTGTCACTGTGCCTGGTGCCGGTGCCTCTGGCGGCAGTGTCCGTCGCAGCCCTTCACTACCACCAGAGGTGGCGGCACTCCTCGGCCGCTCGGCGAGCTTGGCGGCAGAGCTGCCCGAACCCGCCGCACGCGGAGCGGGTGCTCCCTCCGCCCCCCCCCCTCGTCTCCCTCGGCGCGGTCGCCAACTTGGATCATTGGCCGGGTGGCCGGACCCCCCATCCTCGTCGATCTTCCAACTAAGGCGGCTCCCTGCTGTGTGTGGGTGGCTCGTGCGGTGACATCTGTGGCCACAGGCCGCCACCTCGGTGGGATGCGGCGAGTGTCGGGCAGAGTAGGCCGGGCATCGCCATGTGGCCGCGGCTCTCGTTGGCGGCTGGACATATGCGTGTGCGGTGCTGCGCGTCCTTGGCACTGCAATTTCAGTTGCCCAGCCGACGGCGCCCCGCCCCTTGCTGTGCTGGTGACAGTGGGAGCTCTGCCCTGGGATTGGGGGTGGCGAGCAGCACGCCTCCCTAAGGAGAGAGCGACCGCCTCGGAGCTCTTTTGAGCAACGCTCCAGGCGGCGGGGGGTGTTTTCACCTCCTCCATCGGTCGTGAGGTACCTGCTTTCCTCACCGTGAAGTGTGCGCCCGCGTGTTTGCCTCCCCTGCTCGTCCACCGTCCCCCTCTCTCTGCTCCTAACCTTCTTCCCTCCCCTGATCCTGACCACCGCGATGGGGCGCCGGCATCGTACCCCCGAGGGACCGCCGCGCAACGTGCCTCGTATGGTGGCGTGGCCGCCAACCCCGCCGCCTGCGGCATCGCCGTCTCCCCCCCAATCCCCGTCGCCCATGTCCGTGCCGCAAGATGGCGGGCTCAAGGTAACCGACCAACTCCTCGACACTCCAGAAGCGACGCCCCCTGCTGCAATCCAAACGCGTGGCGTCGCTGCCCGCACGCGTGGGGCGCGGGGTGTAGGTGCCGACGGTGAAGGCGGTAGCGCCGATGTTGGTGCTCCGGCTGATGGCGATGGGGTCGCGGGCGCCGAACGTCTGGCGCTCGCGGCCTCCCTTAGTTGGGCGGACATTGAGAAGTTCCCCGACTTCAAGGAGTGGTCCGCGATGAAGCAGGCGAACAAGAAGAAGGGGAGGGCGGCGACCACACCGCCCGAGTCTTCTGAGGACGAGCTGCGCGGTGGCAAGAAGCGACGTAAGATGTCTGCTCCCCGCCGCACGGTGTCTTCACGGGCGACCGTGGCCTCTTTGCCTTCCTCGAGTGATGAGGAGGAGGCGCAAGTAGGTACGAGCCCGCCTGTGGTGGGTCCGAGCGTGGGTCTTGTTGTGGAGGGGGTGCTGCCGGTTGGTGTTCGACGTAGCCAGCGCAAACGCGTGACCCGGCGTGACGTGCAGGGGTAGTGTTGGGCGAGGGAGTGGCGGGGAGGCATGTGCGATGAGACTGCTTGGGAGGGGCGTTTCCGGTGATATGTGTGAGAGGATTTCATGGCGTGCGCGGCTCTGTTCTGTCTCTGAAGGGCATGGCCAGGTACATCGCCCGCATGACGCAAGCACGTGGAGGCAAACAAAAAGCACGGGTCGACGGTTGTCGAACAGATGCGACATGGACGACCAGCAACCGAAAGGAATCGAAGGACGCAGGCCCAGTATGCAAGTCAACACATTCAATTTGGCTGGTAACTACTCATTCCGTTCGTCTTCTCAAAATCAAGTTGGAGCTCGATCAAGTGCGCGCGCCGACTGACAAAGCACCTCCCTGCGGAAAAAGAAGCCGCGCTGCACCGAACGGCACGCACGGGTCAGTGCGTGGGCCTCGTGCCACGATGGTGCCTTCGGGAGGAGTTCCTGCTGGCGGTGCGTACCTGTACCCGTCTCCATAGCTGCGATGGGCAGGTTTGAGTGCGGGGGGGTGCTCATTTGCTGTCTTGTGCCACCTGATAAGGGCTTGCGCGCTCGCTGGTGTCGTCGTGGTGCCCGCCGCCATCCTTCACTGCCTATGGTCATCTTCTTCCTGGTGCGCGCTGCTCGACCTTTTTCATGTCGGTTGCTCCACCTGCTCCCGCTGCAACGCGTGCCGCTGCGCGACCGCGTCCCCCTGGTACCATGGACGCCGACAGTAACGCGCATCACGCGGGCCGGGGTGGGGGCGACCATCCTCCTGCGTCTGCGTTTCTGCCGGCTACCGGTGGCCAACAATCCAACGCCAATGGCCGCGCGGCTGCGTCCTGGGCGTCGCCTGCGTCGCAGCAGCCGCCGGCTGCGTACACCCCCACCCCGGTCTACCCCTACTTTGGTTCCTACCACGGACCGCACGCCTCTGTACCTGCTCCGCCTTCTACGTACGGCGCCCATTCCCCTCACGGCTCCGCTCCCTCGGCCGGGTCTACGTGGGACGCCTCAGGAGCTGATGCGATGGTGGCGCGGGCAAGACTGGCAGCGGCGACGGCGCCATCCCAGGGGCAGGGCACAATGGCTGCGGCAGCATCTTTGCCCGGGTCTCCGTGGACGCCAGGCATGACACCGTCACAAGAGCCGATGGACAATGCGCTGGCAGCCACCGCGGCTGCGCGTTGGGTAGGACCGACACATTCTACGCTGCATGCGCCACCGCCTCCGTCGCAGGTCATCGGGGCATCTGGTGACGGCGGGACGGTGCCGGAGGCGCGTGCGAGCCCCTCAAGCACCTTGGCTGCACCACCGACGAGTACGCCGAGGCCGGGGCGGGACAGCACCAATCCATTTTACGCCCAGATGGACGACCTCGTGGCGCGCCTGCCGCCCGGCGAGCGCCCAAGAACGCGAGCACCGGCTGCTGCTGCTAGCAGCCGACGCCCTCCCGCAGCGCCGGTTGACCCGGCAGCTGCTGTTGCAGCCGCCGCAGCTGTTCGAAACCGCGCCGCCTCGCGACGCCGCCAAGCCGAAAGCAGACGAGCTGCTGCTCAACTCCGGCCGCTCACTGAGGCTCAAACGGCAGCGGCGGCGCTCGCGGGCCAACCTGAAACAACATCCGCGCCCGCTGTCGCCCTGGCCTCGGGCTTGTCGACAATCACAGCTGGTGTCGCATCCGCAGCTGCTGCGGGGAGCAGCTGCTCGTGTGCGCCCCTGCTCTTGCAGGTCATCGGCGTCCTCAACGGCTTCCTAGAGTCGCATTTACAGGAGCGGCAGGCGACGGCCGCCGATTTTTTGTCAATGCGCAAGGGCATGGCCGTGCTTCTGTCGAACTCCGGGGACACCAAGGACGACGTGGCCCGCATCCACGAGCTGGCCAACACCACATCCCTGAGCGTAGAAAGGGTGGCGGCGTCGACCTCGGCACTGGCTTACAACACGGCGCGCCCGGTCGGCCAAACACCGACGCAGCAGGACGGCCAGCAGGCGAGTGCCAGCACCCCCGGGGTCTCCCAGACGCCAAGTGTTCCAGACCCGGCTGAGGCGCCGTGGGCCATCCCCTTGCAAGTATGTGCCTGTTTCTAAGGAGTCTCATTGCTTTGCACGTGTCTACCGCTATGTCTGTATGTGTGACTCGCAACGCTGCCTGCTACGCGTAGAGGGATACTAACGATTGCTATCTTTTCTGCCCTCTCTGCCCTCTCGCACTATGTCCTGTGTCTTGCTTCTCATGGCTCTGTCTCAGAAAAAGCTTGTTGAACGCCACCAGGACATCATCATTAACGGTGCCGGCGTCGACACCGCCTTCCTTACCACAGAGAAGGTGGACGGGCTGATCTTGTCGCTCTTGCAGGAAGAGTTCAACGAGTCTCCTTCCCAGGCCAAGCTGCGGATGGAGGGGCAGATATTGACCAAGAGCTTGATCGATGAGTCTGGGTTTGCCCCCGTCAAAACCCGTGTGTTCATCAAGCGAGTGTTACCGCGCTGGCAGGACACATTCACCACGGTCCTGATGGAGGGCTTCAACGAGAAAGCCTGCGAGCTGCTCAAGAGGGGCAAGAAGAGCGGCGAGGGGACGCGGGGTGACTTTCTCGAGCTGCAAAGCGCAGACGCTCTTTTCTGCCTCAAGGACAACTGGTGGTTCATGTCCGCCAATGGGCGGGAGGCTATGCTGTTTGGGGCCAAGCGCGCGTTCAACAAGCTTGGATGCCTGTCTTCGGTGTATGTGGAGGCCACCGCGGAAGAGGCCGCCTACTTTAAGATGCGGACCGGCCTTCTCGGTCGCATTGTGTCGACGGTATGCTTGCTACATGTTTTATCCGTCCTATGTTTGATTGTTGGGTTGTTGTTAGCGTCATCTCGGCCGTGGGAGTGCGTGCGTGCGACACACGCGGCACTTTGGCTAACCGCCCTTACACTGCTTTTCTTGTTCCTGATTGTTTGACGTGCCTTTCGTTTCCTCTCTGCCTGCGACTCTGTGCTGCCCGTCTTCAGACGTACCACGGCCTGCGCAAGATTGCGGGTTATTGTAGCCTTAGCGACACGGGCGGCAACACTGACGTGGTGACTCGTAAGGTATGGGCAACGTTTGTTGCGATGCTGGAACCCCCCGTACGGGAAAGGGACACGTGCGTCGTGGAGGGCCTCATGCTCAGTGACGGTGGCGACCCGAACCGAGCGGTCGTGGAGGACGTCCCCTTCATGCGGCAAGCCACTGCCCGCGTAGATATTGCGGAGACCAAGACGGGGGAGCCCCCCTCGGCCCGCAGTCTCCCACGCAAGCCCGCCCGTCGGCGCCCCTCGGGCACCCCTGCTTCTACATCTGCAACAGATTCTCGCCGCGGCAGCCGAAAGAGGAAGGGCGAATCGGAGACTGGCCGGCGAAAGACCCGCCGTACTCGTCGACGTGTGACGGCGATGGCAAGCGGCGGGGACAATGGGCTTGCCGGCGGCCGAGCTGCCGACCACAGCGCCGCTGCTGCCACTGCTGCCGCTGCTGCTGCCGCTGCTGCTGCCGTTGTGGAGCATCCAACGGACGAGGAGGACGATGAGGAGGACGACGAGGAGTCCTCCGTCGAGTCGGAGCGCAACGGCCCTGTCGGGTAGGCGCTCGTTTACGAGAGTTCCGTGTGCCTCGATTTGACGGGGCAACGGCCGCTGCAACTGCCTCGAGGGTATTGTGAGGTTGTGGTGGGCGGGCAGGGAGGCGAGGACGCGAGGAGCGCGGGGTAGGGGCATGAGAAGGCACGCACTGCCAGACATTAAAAACCGACGGGGCCTGACCCTGGACGGCACTGTATCACACCGCCGGCGACATCCTTGCACCAGCCACCTGTTATCTCCATGATTGATAAGCTAGTGCCCTCATTTAATCCATGGTTGCTTGCTGCTAATGTAACGCCGTATCCAGCGAGCTCAAGTATTTCAACCACTGACAATCATACTGTCATGCAGTTTTCTTCTTTATGGGCAGTGTGCTGACACGCGCTCGAATGATCATTTCAGCGGGGTCATACCGCGCAAACGGTGAGCCTCACGAACGCCTAACGGTCTCAACGGCCCAGGCACCTCACGAACGGGCAGACGAATGTCGATTCGTTTGGCTCCCGTCTGACAAACGCAGACCTCACGAAACAGCCATTCGTTGAGGGGGTACCATGTACCGACGAAGAGGCGACCGAATTGACGGCTGCACCGCCGAACCGCGGCTCCTCCGGAGACCAGTTCCCGCTGAGACTGTAAGGGGCCCTCCCCCTATCCGCCCGCTCGCCCGTGTCATGCGGCTGAGCAGCCACGCGTGGCTGCACCAGCCAGGCGGCACGCACAGTTGCGCGGCTAGCCAGAGGGGGGATTGCCACGTTGGGCGCCGGAGCGCCGTTGTCTGCCCTGAGATATGCTCTGGGATGCGAAGGGTCGCTCTCGCGAGTGCTGGAGGGGGGCGGCAGGAGTCGGCCCTCAGCAGCGCCGCCCCAGCCGCGGCGCCGTGCTGGCCCGTGGCCGTGTCTGCGCGGCCGTCCACGGCACCCGTCTGTTCGCGCCGTTTTGGCGTGTACAGACAGGTTCGGTCGCCGACCGCGCGCCCGCGCGAGTCGCGCCCCGCGAGGTGGGAGGGGTGCCCTCGGTCCGGGGCGCCGCGCCCCGACCGGCGACGCGCGCGGTCTGGTGGGGCAGGTGCGGGGGGGGGGGGGTCCAGAGCCCCCACGCGCCCATCAGACAGCCCATTTTTTCGTTGTATTTTTTTCTTTGGTGCGCCCCGCCCGCGGCGCGCCGCGGCGTGCAGCGTAGGTGTCCTGCGGGGGCCCCCGCCACTCGGGGGCGACCGTCACGTCGCGCGGCGGCGCCGCAGGCACGCTGCGCGGCGTCGTGTGGGGCGGCCCTTCGGCGTCGGCGGTGGCGGAGCGCTCGTCGTGCCTCGGTGCGGTGTCGGGGCGAGGCGGTTTGGCGGTGCCGCTGGGGCCACTCTGCGTGCGTGCCGCTTGCAGCGCGCTTCCTCGACCTCGCCGGTGTGTGCGTGCGGCTTGGCGGCGGTGGCGTGGTGGTCACGGCGGTGAGCGTGTCAGGGTGGTGGGAGGAGACGTGGTGCCGTGTGTCAGGTGGGGCGCCCCAGCACACGCCCGCCGCACGACCCCCACTCACTCCCTTGCCGTGCCGCGACGGCGCAGGGGGGGGTGCGCAGTGTCGTGCCCATCGCCACTGGCATCGTGCCAATCGCTACTGGCGTCGTGTCAACCGCCACTGGCGTCGTGCAACGCACGGCCGCGGTGCGGGGAGCGGGACGCGGACGACGCTGTGCACTGCCGCCGCCCCCCGCTGCCGCTGTCGAACGCGTTGCGTTTGCTGCTACCTCCACCGCGAGGGCGCGGACGGTGGGAGGTCGACGCGGGACTCTCGCTCGGCCTATCTTTGGTCCGTCACCCGTCGGCTCGTGGGTGGGGCGCGCGGTACGATCGGGCTCCGCTCGCCATTTTGTGCCCCCTTTTTTTTGTGGACGCACGCCCGCCGCGTTGACGGCCGCGGCCTCTTGTGTCGCGAGGCGACGTCGGCTGTGCCGTGCGTCTCGACTGGGGTTGACGCTAGTTGACTGTCGGCGAGCCGACGCGGACGGTGTCGGTGGCGGGACGCGCTCCGCGGGTGGGGCCCGATGACGTCGGCCGGGGCAGTACCAGTCGGCCGCGGCGCGGGCGGTAGGAGGACAGGACCCGGGGGTGGCGGTGGTGGCGGTGGCGGCGGCGGCGGCGGCGGCGGCGGCGGCGGCAGTGAGACGACCGTCGCGACGGCGTCCACCCCCCCCGGCACCCAAGCCGAGTCTGTCTCCCCCCCGGCCGTCATGGACCTCAACGCGGCCTATGCGCTCGCCACCTCCTCCCCCGTCACCCACCCCTCGTCTGGTGAAGCCGCCTACGCGTGCCCCTATGACGGGTGCTCCAAAGCCTTCTCCAAGCGCTTCAACCTCAAAGCGCACCTGCGGTTGCACACGGGCAGCCGGCCGTTTGGGTGCCCCCACTGCCCGCGGCGGTTTATGTGGAAGAGCAGCTTGTCGTCGCACGAGCTCGGCCACGCGCGGCGGTCGGAGCGGATGGACGCGCTCGCGGGGGGGCTCCTCCACAGCGGCGGGGGCGTGGGGCGCGGGGGGGCTCCCGACGCGGGCGCGGGGGGTGCCCGCGGCGGCGCGGGGGGTGTCGCCGGCGGGGGCGTCGTGGCCATGAGCGGCCTCCGCCGGGACGCGGCGCACCTGGGCTACCCCGGCGGCGGCGGCGGCGGTGGCGTCATGTCGGCCCCCGCCGCCGCCACGTCCAGCCGGTGGACGACCTACGGCCCGACGCCGCCCGGGTGGGGCGCCAGCGGCCCCGCCGGCGGCGCGTCGCCGGCGCGGCCGTTCAAGCGGCGAGCGCTGACGCCGCCCCACGCGGCGGCGCCGTCGCCCCATGGCGGGGGGTACCCGCCGCGGGGGGGGGACTACCGCGGCGCCCCCGCCGCTGCCTATGGCGTCGACGCCCGCAGCGTGGCCGCCTACCACGTGGCGACGACCCCACCGGCGGGGGGGGGCTATGGGGGGCACCCCGCCGCCGCCGCCTGGGCGCCCGCCCCCGCCCCCGTCTCGACGCGGCTGCCACCGGCGGGCGGCGGCGGCTTGCGGCCGCCCCTCGGCGCCGGCCGGCCGTGTGGCGGTGGCGGCGGGCCACTCGCGGTGGCCCCCCCGCCGGCGTGGTCCTCCCCGGCCGACGCGCACCGGCCGCTGCCGCCGCTGTCCCCCCACCTGTCCCCGTCCCCGCTGACCCCATCGTCGGCCACGTCGGTGCCCCTGGTGCGCCTGCCGGCGCTGCGGTGGGCGCCGCCGCCGCCGCTGGTTCCGCCCGGCGGCGGCGCGGGCGGCGGCGGCGGAGGCCCCCTGCGGGCGCCCTTGGCGGCGCCCGCCGGCGGGGCGGGGCCCCACCCCGGCCCGTCCAAGGGGATGCTCGAGGCGCGCCTCCCCCCCCTCCTCTCGTCGCCCTTTTCGTCCCCCCAGGCGTTTGCGCCCAAGCCCAAACTCCCCTCGGTGCGCTCCCTCCTCGCCCTACCCCCGTCGTCGGCGCCCGCGTTTGGGGTCGCCGCCGCCGGGGAGGCCCCCACCGCCGGGTGCACGCAGCGGCCACGCCCGGCGCGGCGACCGTCGCTGCCCGCGTCGGGCCCACCGCCGCCGCCGCGGTCGGTCGGGGAGCGCAAGCCGCCGCCCCCCGACCTTGACTTTGACGCGGCGCTGCTCCTGCCGGCCGACGACTGCGACGAGGGCGGCCGCTGCGTGTCGGCCGTCACCGCCACCCGCTCGGGCGGCGCGCCGGCGGGGGTGGATGACGCCGCCGACGCCCGCGGCGGCGGCGGCGGCGGCGGCGCGCCGCCGGGGGGGCGGCCCCGCGCCCGGGGGGGGACCCGCCTGCCGCCGCTGCAGCACACGGCGGCGGCAGCGGCGGCGGCGGCGGGCGGGTCCCCCGGCGGGCGGCCGTGGCACGGTGCCACGGGCGCCCGCGGGGGGGCCCCGCCCCGCCCTTATACGGCGCGCCGCGGGGTGGGGGCGGGGCGGCAGCGCCTGGCACAGCCGCCCACGCCTCCCCCCCCGCGCCGGCAACGGCACCGCCCCAACGCCCCCGACGCGCGGCCGTGACGTGGGGCCGCCCGCGGCGCGGTCCCCCTCGGCGGCGCGCCGTCGCCCACGTCCGCCCCAAACTCCAACCCCCCCCGCCCGCCCCTCCCACGGACCCATGGCCGATGGGGTGCGCCCTG
>ENA-ORXR01001960-ORXR01001960.1-marine-metagenome-genome-assembly--contig:-NODE-1960-length-20515-cov-3.867502_pt1 | contig 20515 bp, 22 predicted proteins | sample MGYA00237866_ERZ511479 | MGnify/ENA metagenome assembly ERZ511479 | reverse complement strand
CGCGCAGGAGGGGCGCGGCGCGGTGCTGCTGTTTCGCGAACCGAACCCGCGCCTGCGGCTGGACAATGACGACGAGGCACCGCGCACGATCAAACGCACCGGACTGGGCGCGCAGATCCTTGCGCAGCTGGGGGTGAGCGAGCTGATCCTGCTGACGGACAATCCGCAAACCAGATACACGGGGCTTGAGGCCTATAACCTCAAAATCGTGGGCACGCAGCCCATCACCAAGGAGTAGCGCAATGGCCGCATCACTGGAACACACTGTCCTGCCCGCACCGGCGTTCGACCGGCCCGTCAAATGCCTGATCGTCGTCTCGCCCTATTACAGCGATATCGCCGCGGGATTGCTGAGCGGCGCGAAATCCGCGCTGGAGGCGGCGGGGGCGACCTTTGACGTGGTCGAAATGCCGGGCGCGCTGGAAATCCCCACCGCCATCGGGATCAGCGACAGGCGCAGCAATTTCGACGGTTATGTCGCGCTGGGCTGCGTAATCCGCGGCGAGACGACGCACTACGAGACAGTGTGCAATGACAGCAGCCGCGCCCTGCAACTGCTGGGGCTGCAAGGGCTGTGCATCGGCAATGGCATCCTTACGGTCGAAAACAAGGCGCAGGCGGATGTGCGCGCCGACCCTCAGGGCCAGAACAAGGGGGGCGGCGCGGCACTGGCGGCCTTGCATCTGATTGCGCTGGCTCGTAAGTGGTCGAACAACAGCAAGGGCATCGGGTTCAAACCCGCAGGCGCCGACACGCTGATGGCTGGCGATATGGACGGAAACACAACGGCATGACCCCTGCGCGCTCTGACAATATGACCGGCAACATGAAGCGCAAGATGCGCACGGCGGCGCGGCTTTATGCCGTGCAGGCCCTGTTCCAGATGGAGCATAGCAACCTGAGCATCGACAAGGTGCGGCTCGAGTTCCTCGACCACCGATTTGGCGAGATGATGGATGGTGCCGAGATGCAGGAGGGTGACCCCGATCATTTCACCCGCGTGCTGGAAGATGCGGTGGCCCATCAGGCCGCGATCGACCAGATGACCGACCGTGCGCTGGTGGCCAAATGGCCCATCGCGCGGATTGATCCCACGTTGCGCGGTCTGTTCCGCGCGGCAGGGGCCGAGCTGCGCAATGACGCCACGCCGCCCAAGGTGGTGATTGCGGAATACCTCGATCTGGCGACGGCGTTTTTCCCCGACGGCAAAGAGGGGCGTTTCGTCAATGCCGTTCTGGATCACATGGCCCGCGAGGCGCGCCCCGACGCGTTCTGATCTGCGCGCGTGCGTATGCGCTTTGCGGGTGCTACGTCAATAAATCCCCGCATGCCCGCTGTGGTTGAGACTTTTTTGCAACTTTTAAGTGTAAGAAAACCGGCCTTCCCCGCCAATTCTGGGGAGGCAATTCCAGTATTCACAGCCTGAACAATATTATTATAAATGAAGGCTTTGTTTCACATTTGGAAACGCGAAAGCTTCGTGTTTCAGGGCTTTTTAACCTATTCCAGCGCTGATGCGGGCCAGACGGGCGTTTCTAAAAGTTGCATTTAAGATCAGAAAACCCGTTACAGTTGAATCCCCCTTTTGTAGGTATCAAGGGTGATCAGCGGATCGTTGATCCCTTGTCAGAAGGGTACGGTGGTTTTTGTTTTTTGTACGAGTGATGATGTTTTTTATGTCGCGACGTGCGGATGATGCATCCAGGGCGCAAGCCGGAAATGCGGCATCGCAGGTCACGTCCCACCGTACCCACACTGGCACGTTTTCGCGCTCAGGCACACCGCAGCAGGGCCGGACACCCACCAGCGCCATCACGCGTGAGGAAATGACCAGACTGTTCGGCACCGCCTTGCGCGTGCGCTAGATACTGCCCTGAACAGCTGTACCCCTGAAATTTATGTCGGAAAAAGGTGTGACGGGACCGCCGTTGCCGGGTCGGTTGTATTCCCGGGGACCTGTATGTACAGGTGGACGCCAGATAAATGAACCAGGGCTCAGACAGAGCCAGCTTCCGAGGATTTGCTTAAGGCCACTGGAATGTAACGTCAGTCGCGCAGGGCAGAACCCGTCACACCCTACCAGATAGGGGGCAGGGGGCCGCAGGGCAAGGGGTCTATCCCTCGGGGGCCGCGATAAATCCGTATTCCACCAGTTCTTCGGGCAGCAACACATAAATCTCGTCGGGCGGCGTGACCAGCGCATGTTGCATGACCAGCGGGTCAATTCCCATCTGGTCGAGGTAGCGCATGACCAGCCCCTGACCGCGCTGGATGTCCTCGACGGCGGCAAAGGCGGGCAGGATCGTGCTTTCACCGAAATAATGCTGGTGCACGCCGACATAGGCGTCCTCGGGCACGCGGCGGGTCACACCGGCGGCCAGAACGTAAGGACAGGCGGAATAGCAGATGTCGTCGCTGCGCATTTCCGTCTCCATCCCTGCCTGCCGCAGCCCGCGCCCCAGCTCCAGCGCATCGCTGACGGAACCGCCGGGCGAATTGAGGATCGCGCGCAGGGGTTGCGTGCGCAGCTCGCTGATCTGTTTGAGGATACGCACTGCATCTCCGCCTGCGATTTCCCCCTCCAGCAACACGGCAGCACCGGCGGACACGACCGTCAGCGTCAGCCGTTCGGGCAGCGGTTCTGTGCGGCCGGGCACGGCGCGGTTGGGGGAGAACCGGCGGGTCTGGTCGCCGGGGCGCACGGGTTCGGACAGCGACGGTGCCTTTGGCCCCATGCGCGGCAGGGTGAACCCGTTTTGCAGATCCCCCACAAACAACAGCCCCGCCAGCACCAGCTGGAAACCCAGCACGCCCACCAGCACACGGCCCACAGGGTTGCGTTTGGGCGCGGGCAGCGCGGGCGGTGGGGCGGCGGCGTCGCTCATTTATTCGGCGGCGCGGCTGTGGGGCGGGCGGTCACGATCTGCGTCTACTGTCGACGTATCGGCCTTCATCGCGTTGTCCATTTCTTTCATCACCGCGATGGCGGCACGCAATTCGGCCAGTGTCAGACTGTCCTCGACTGCCGTGCCCTCGCGCCCCATGCGAATGGCCCCTTGGGTGATGGCAAGGATAAACACCAGCACCGCAGGCAGCAGGTCAATCGCGATCGCACCGGCCCACGAGGGAATGAAATTGCGCGCATACAGGATCACGGCATCGGCAGAGGAGATCGGCGTGTAGGTCGTATCGGGCGGGGTGGGCAGCGCCTGGACGGCCTGGGCTGCGCGGGCAAGGGTCTGTGCGCGCTGGGCCAGCACCTCCAGCACCGAGGAGATCGTGGCGGATTGGTCGCTGCGGGTCTGGGCGCTGCGCCCGTCCAGCTCTGGCAGCACGACGGAGGCTGACAGGTCTTGGGCCGCGCGCTCGACCAGTGATGCGACCGAAAGCTGGCGCATCTGCGTGATCAGACCGGCAAGGCGCACCGCCTGTTCCGAAAACTCGACCGAGCGGGCCTCGACGGGGCCAGCTTCCACCGTGAGCGCGCGCATCCGGCTCAGGATCGCGTTGCCTTCGGTAAACGCCCCCTCAACCAGCGGGGTTTGCGAGGCGATCTGCGCCTCCAGCCCCGCCAGTTCGGATGATTTCTGGCGCAGCACGCGGAACACGGCACCGCGCCCTGCAAGGCCCGACAGATTGCCCGTGGCCTCCTGCTCGCTCAGATCCTCGAACGACTGGCGCACCCGCGCCACATCCCGTTCAAGCCCTTGGGCGGACAGGGCAATTTCATGCGCCCGCTCCAACGAGACCTGATAGTCCTGCACGGTCTTGGCAAGGTGCTGTTCCACCGCCGCCGATCCGGCAAGGGCGGCCGCATTCAGCCAGCTGGACATGGCGATGATCGCGATGGAGCCGAGGGCCATCGCCCCCATCAACCCCACCCGCGCGCGCGCGCCGCGCACCGCCGGAAACAGCCGCAGCATGTAGGACCAAAAGACGAAAATCCCCACTGACACCGCCACGGAATAGGCAATGGCGGCAAAGGCGGACATGGCCCCGTTGTCATCCAGCAGCGACGACACACCCAGATAAGTGTAGATCCCCGAGGCCACCGCCAGCACGCCCAATGCGGTGCCGGAAAAAGTGTCGAGCCACGTCAGATGCCCTTCGAGTTCGCGCGAATAGCGCACACCGCGGGCGCGGGCAGAGGGGTCGATCTCGTCGCTCATGCGCAGAATCCTTGCATATACTTTCCCCAAGATAGGCACAGCAGCGCAAAAGGCCAAGACGGAGCGGGGGGCTTGCAAATGTTCATGCTATGTTCATAAAGTAGCAGATGATCGAAGCGCGTCCCCTTCAGGCCGGCCAACTGCTGCAACGCGGTGTGTCGCGGCATCTGGCCAGCCACGGGTTCGCCGTGCTGGAGGAGGTCGTGCCCGCACGCGGCCTGCGCGTGGATGTCATGGGCCTGGGGCCAAAGGGCGAAATTTGGGTGGTGGAGTGTAAATCCTGCCGCGCGGATTTTACCTCGGACGCGAAATGGGAGGGCTATCTGGCATGGGCCGACCGGTTCTTTTTCGCCGTGGACGAGGATTTCCCGACAGAGCTGTTGCCCCATGATCAGGGGCTGATCCTTGCCGATGCCTACACCGCCGAGATTATGCGCATGGGCCCGCTGGACAAGCTGGCCGCAGCGCGGCGCAAGGTCGTGATACAGACGTTTGCCGCGACGGCGGCGCGGCGGTTACAGCTGTTGCGCGACCCCGACATGCATCCCGCACGGGATTAACGGCGCTTTTTGCCGCCCATCTGGCTGGCTGTTTTTGCGGCGGCCATGATTTCTTCGGCAATCTCGTGGGCTTCTTCGGGGGTGAAATCCATCGGTATTTCGACACCCGCCCCTTCGATGAACAACCGCACCATGCCCAGATCGGTCGGCGCGATTTGCAGGTCCGCTTCGATGTCACGCTCGTCGTTGATGCCCATTGGATCGTCCTATCTGTTTTGCGGTGGATACCGCTACCGCTGCGCGCCTTGAAAGGCAAGGGTGGCCGCCGCTAGGGTGGGGCCATGACCGCGATTATCCTGCGCCCTTTTACAGCGGCCGACCGCGACTGGCTGGTTGAGGCCCACATCCGGATTTACACATCCGAGAACGGGTTTGACGCCAGTTTCGGCGTGCTGGTCGCACAGATTGTCGATGCGTTTCTGGCGCAGCATGATCGCGCTTGTGAGCGGGGCTGGATCGCTTGGGCGGGGCAGGTGCGCGCGGGCTCGGTCTTTTGTGTGCGCCACGACGCGCAGACGGCAAAGCTGCGTCTGTTCCAGCTGTCGCCGCAGATGCGGGGCAGGGGCGTGGGGCGGCAATTGCTGGCCACCTGCACGGCGTTTGCGCGGGATGCGGGCTATGCCGGAATGCGGTTGAGCACGCACAAAAGCCACGCCGCCGCCTGCGCCCTTTACCTGCGCAACGGCTGGCAGATCGTTGCGGAAAAACCCGTCGTCAGCTTTGGTCAGCCGTTGGTAGAGCAGGAGATGGCCCTGTCCCTGCGCGGGCCCTAGTTCAGCACGCGCGGCCAGTTCGCCTCGCCGTTGGCGATGCGCGCGGGGATGTCGCGCTCCCACTTGCGCTGGATGCGGCGGGAATAGTTGAGGTACAGCTTGCCGTCGACGATGCGCCACGCCTCGGGCGTGGTAGAGGCGGTGTAGCCCTCGCTGACCGCATAGGCGCAATAGCCCCCGAATTGCGGGGCATAGGCCGCAGGGTCGGCGGCAAAAGCATCGCGGTTGGCGGCAGAGGAAAAGCGCCAGGTCGCCCCGTTCCAGTCATGCGTGATCGCAGGATCGCCCGCCACGGGCGCGCCGTCGGTGAAATAGGCGACCGGATCGGTGCCGTCGATCGCAATCGCGTCTTCGGCATAGACGGCGGGCGTCTGCGCGAGGGCCGCGCGGGGCATCACGGTGAGGGTCGCGAGGGCTGCGGTGCCTGCGCTCAGGAACTGGCGTTTGGTGAATGTCATGTCGTCCTCCGGTTTCGGTCGGTTTCGGTGATCCCAATCTAGGGGCCGCAGCGCTGCACACCAATGGCGCGGCTGTCACAGTTTGGTCAGGGCGTGAAACATTGCCGCGCCGTGCCACGCGAAATTTGCACAACGGGCGTTGACCTCCCCCGTTGCCGAGATTAGACACTGCGGCAGTGCCGGGGTAGCTCAATTGGTTAGAGCGCGTGGTTGTGGTCCACGAGGCAGTTGGTTCGAAACCATCCCCCGGTACCACCTTCAATAGATCGGTACATTCTGAGTACGCTTGAGGCTGCCGCTTTTTGCCGGATCGCCGCAGGGCACAGCCCTTATTCCACGACCACAGTCTGCCGCAGCGCGCCTGTCATCCGGTCGAATATCAAAATCTCGTCGCCATCGGTCACGACCGCGTACCAATCCGCCCCTTGGGTAAAGGCAACTGCCTTCGCCCCCGCAGGCAGGGCAACCGCATCGGGCAGGGCGGGCGCATCGCGGCTGAGGCGCGTGACAAGCAGCCCGATAACGAGTACCACGCCGCAAATCATAACCGCTGTGAGCACCGTGACCATGCGCCGCAAAAAGCGCAGGTTGGCCGGCTCGGGAAGATCATCCATGTCGCACCGCCGCATTTCCTTCATTCTGGGCGATACCCCGCCCGCGCGTCTTGATAAGGCGCTTGGCCGCGATGTGCCAGAGCAAGCGGCCCTGTCGCGCACGCGGCTGGCCCGTTTGATCGCCGCAGGTGCCGTGCGCATCGACGGTGCCGTGGTCGATGATCCGCGCGCGCAGGTGCAGGCGGGTGCGCAGATCGACATCGAGGTCGAGGAGGCCGCCGACAGCCACATCCTGCCCGAGGATATCCCCCTCGACGTTGTCCATGAGGATGCGGATCTGATCGTGGTGAACAAACCTGCGGGCATGGTGGTGCATCCGGCACCCGGTTCCCCGTCGGGGACGCTGGTGAATGCGCTGCTGGCCCATTGCGGCGATGATTTGTCGGGCGTGGGCGGGCTGAAGCGGCCCGGCATCGTACACCGCATCGACAAGGAGACGAGCGGCCTGCTGGTCGTGGCCAAATCCGACATGGCGCATCACGGGCTGGCCAAACAGTTCGAGGCGCACACGGTCGAGCGGTATTACCGCTGTCTGGTCTACGGCGTGCCTGACGCCAATGATCCGCGTCTGCGCGGCGTCAAAGGCGCCAATTTTGAGAGCGGCAACATCCTGAAGCTGACCACCGGCCTTGCACGGCACAAGACCGACCGCCAGCGGCAGGCGGTGCTGTTCAATGCAGGCCGTCATGCGGTGACGCGGGCCCGCACGGTCGCGCGTTTTGGCACGCCGCCGGTTCTGGCCCTGATGGAATGCTGGCTGGAGACAGGGCGCACCCACCAGATCCGGGTGCACATGGCCCACGCAGGGCACGGGCTGGTGGGGGATCCGACCTATGGCGGCAAGCGCAAGCTGGCGCGCACCGCGCTGCCCGAGGCGCTGGCAGAGGCGGTCAAATCCTTTCCGCGTCAGGCGTTGCATGCGGCGGTTCTGGGTTTCGTCCATCCGGTGAGCGGCGAGGCGATCCGTTTCGAGGCGCCACTGCCGCCGGACATGGAAAAGCTGCTGGTCACGCTGGAAGCTGCGCGCGCGTGAAAGAGGCATTGTGAGAAAAAGCTGCGTGAATTGGGTGCAGGCCGATCCCGACAGGGTTAGTCACGTTTCGTTTACGATTGTTGTGTAAACGTGAACAAAACAGCACCGTCTTACCTTGAAACCCAATGTTAGCGGCCCCATATTGATGTTAAGCCCTGTTACATGGGGCGCCGGAGAAGGAAGTCACCTATGGCCAATTATGCAAATCTGCCAGCCCCTACGCCAGAAGGCGGGCTGAACCGCTACATGCAGGAAATTCGCAAGTTCCCCCTGCTGGAGCCGGAAGAGGAATATATGCTGGCCAAAGCCTGGGTCGAAAAGGAAGACACCGCCGCTGCGCACAAGATGGTGACATCGCACCTGCGACTGGCCGCGAAAATCGCAATGGGCTATCGCGGCTACGGTCTGCCGCAGGCAGAGGTGATCTCGGAGGCGAATGTCGGTCTGATGCAGGCTGTGAAACGCTTTGACCCTGAAAAAGGGTTCCGCCTTGCGACCTATGCGATGTGGTGGATCAGGGCGAGCATTCAGGAATATATCCTGCGGTCGTGGTCTTTGGTCAAACTGGGGACGACCAGCGGCCAGAAGAAACTGTTTTTCAACCTGCGCAAGGCCAAGAACAAGATCGGCGCGCTGGAAGAGGGCGATCTGCGCCCCGAGAATGTCAAGACCATTGCAACCCAGCTGGGCGTGACGGAAGCCGAAGTCATCTCGATGAACCGCCGGATGTCGGGGGGGGATGCCTCGCTCAACGCCACTGTCGGCTCGGAGGGGGAGGGGACAATGCAATGGCAGGACTGGCTGGAGGACGAGGATGCCGATCAGGCCGGCGATTACGAGGCGCGCGACGAGCTGGAGACGCGCCGCGAGATGCTGGCCGATGCGATGGATGTCCTCAACGACCGTGAAAAAGACATCCTGATGCAGCGCCGCCTGTCCGACGAGACTGTCACCCTGGAAGATCTTAGCGGTCAATATGACGTCAGCCGCGAACGCATCCGCCAGATCGAGGTGCGTGCGTTCGAGAAGTTACAAAAACGCATGCGCGAGTTGGCGGCAGAAAAAGGGATGGCTGCGGCGGACGCGTGATGTCGCGGGATGGTTGCAGGCAAAAGCCGCTCCTGATCGGGGGCGGCTTTTTTGCTTTCAGGCGGGCGGGGGCCAGCCCCCAGCGTCCCCGAGGGGGGACGCTCCCCCGGAGTATTTAGGGTCAGAGAAAATAGGGTGGGGCTGTCAACCGCGCGCAGCGGGGCATTTGAGTAGGTCGCGATCTGACGGGGCAGGCGCTGGTGTGGGCGGGCTGTTTTTTCGCGCTCTAGCGTTTGGTGCAGGTGCCTTTGATCCGGCCGCTGACCATGCGGAATTCGCGCGGGGAGACGAAGCGGATGATTGTGCGGCTCGCTTTGTTCGGACCTGCCATGCGTTTTGGCAAATCCTTTGCCATCTGTCGCCCAACAGCTGTGCCCGAAATGTCCTGACCGTTGGCCGCGAGGGAGCGCATGCGCGCGGTTTTGACATTTTCGACCAAGGTGTTGCCGCCGTCCACATCCCAGGTGCCACGCAGGGCGACCGAGGCGTCGATGCGCCCGCGTCTGTCGCCCATCGCCAGGTTTGCGAGGTGGTAGAATTGCCCGTTGGCGCGGTATTCCTGCAAGGTGCGGATGGCTGTGCCGCGCCCCTCGCGGCCGTTGCAATCCCATTTGCCCAGCAGCGAATTGGCCTGTGCCTGGGTTCCGCCAGTGGCCAGCAGGCCGACAATCATCAAGGTTCTTATCATGGCTCCATCGCCTCCAGCTCATCTATCATGTCGGAAATCATGCTGAGCCCTTTGTCCCAGAACGCCGGATCGGAGGCGTCGAGGCCGAAAGGGGCCAGCAGTTCCTTGTGATGTTTTGAACCACCCGCCTTGAGCATGTCAAAGTATTTGTCCTCGAACCCTTCGGCCCCTTCGGCGTAAACGGCATAAAGCGCGTTCACCAATCCGTCGCCAAAGGCATAGGCGTAGACGTAGAAGGGGGAGTGGATGAAATGCGGGATATAGGCCCAGAATGTCTCATACCCGTCCATGAATTCAAATTCCGGTCCGAGGCTTTCGGCCTGAACGGACATCCAGAGCGCGTTGATGTCGTCAGGGGTCAGTTCGCCATCGCGGCGTGCTGCGTGGAGTTTGCATTCGAAATCGTAAAAGGCGATCTGGCGCACGACGGTGTTGATCATATCCTCGACCTTGCCCGCCAGCAGGATCCGCCGCTCTGACGTGGTTTTGGCGCCCTCCAGCATTTTGCGGAAGGTGAGCATTTCACCAAAGACAGAGGCGGTTTCGGCCAGCGTCAGCGGCGTGGAGGAGAGCATTTCGCCCTGACCGGCGGCCAGCACCTGATGCACGCCGTGGCCCAGTTCATGCGCCAGCGTCATCACATCGCGCGGTTTGCCCAGATAATTCAGCATGACGTAGGGGTGCACATCCGTGACGGTGGGGTGGGCAAAGGCGCCCGGCGCTTTGCCGGGTTTCACGCCGGCATCAATCCAGCCATCGGTGAAAAAGGGTTTGGCCAACTCGCCCATGCGCGGATCAAACGCGGTGTAGGCGTCCATCACCATCTGCTCGGCCTGCGGCCAGTCGATGATCTTGGGGTCTTCCATCGGCAGGGGCGCGTTGCGGTCCCAGACCTGCATCACATCCAGACCCAGCCACTTTTTCTTGAGCGCGTAATAGCGGTGGCTGAGTTTCGGGTAGGCGTTGACCACGGCATTGCGCAGGGCCTCGACCACCTCCGGCTCCACGTCATTGCTGAGGTGGCGGGCGGTCTGGGGTGTTTCCATGCCACGCCAGCGGTCCATGATTTCCTTTTCCTTGGCTTGCGTGTTGTGGACGCGGGCAAAGGTTTTGACGTTTTCGCCGAACACCTCTGCCAGCTCGCGGGCGCCTGCTTCGCGGTTTGCGCGGTCTGGATCTGTCAGCAGGTTGAGCGTGCCCTCGATGCCCAGTGTCTCGCCGTTGACGTCGAATTGCAGGCCCGCGATCGTTTCGTCGAACAGCCGCTCCCAAGCGTCACCGACCACACCCATGTCGTGCAGAAACTTCTCCATCTCGTCGCTCAGCTGGTAGGGTTTCATGGCACGGATGCGGTCGAACACGGGTTTGTAGCGCGCCAGATCGGCGTTTTTGGCCAGCAGCCCGTCCAGATGGGCATCCTCCAGCGTGTTCAGCTCTAGCGTGAAAAAGACCAGCGGCGTGGTGAAGTTCGTAATCTTTTCCTGCACATCCGACATGAATTTGGCGCGGCCGGCATCTGTAGTCAGCTGGTAATACCGCAGACCGGCAAAGGACATGATGCGTCCTGCGATCTGGTTGATCTTTTCGTTGCGCAGCACGCAGTCCAGCAGGCCGGTCGCCTCCAGTGTGCCCAGCTTGCCCTCGTAATCGGCGGCGAAACTGGCGCAGGCCTGCTCGAGCCAGTCCAGATCGCGCTTCAGCTCGGCTGCGTCCTCACCTGTGTAGAGATCGTCGAGGTTCCACTCGGGCAGATCACCGAAAGAGGTGTCGCCGGCGGGGGCGTTGGCATCATGCAAGGGGTGCAGGGGGCGGGCAGGGTCAAACATCGGATATCCTCAAATTCATCTGCGACATAGGTAGGTGGCGCGCGCCGCGCGGGCAAGGCATCAGCCGTAAATGCGCAGCATTTCGTTGAGATCCTCCAGTGTGTTTGCCTCGGCCAGTGGTTTGTCGCGCCGCCAGCGTAGCATGCGCGGAAACCGCAAGGCGACGCCGGATTTGTGGCGCGGCGAGGCCTGGATGCCCTCAAAGGCGATTTCGAACACATGGTGCGGTGTGACCTGTCGCACGGGGCCAAAGCGTTGCAACGTGTTTTTACGCACCCATGCCGTGATCTCGCGGAATTCCTTGTCGGTCAGGCCTGAATAGGCTTTTGTAAAGGGGACCAGCGCATCACCGTCGCGCACGGCAAATGTGTAGTCGGTGAACAGGTTTGCGCGCCGCCCCGATCCTGCCTGCGCATAGATCATCACCGCGTCGATGGTCAGTGGCGCCAGTTTCCATTTCCACCAGTCGCCTTTTTTGCGCCCCGCCAGATAAGGGCTGTCGCCGCGTTTCAGCATCAGCCCCTCGGCATGGGCCGCGCGCGCATCGTCGCGGTAGGCATGCAGGTCAGCGGCCGTGTCGAACGCCAGCTGGGGCGAGAGTTTGACAGGCGCATCGGCGGGCAGATTGGCGCAGGCGTCTTCCAGAATCGCGCGCCGTTGCGCAAAGGGCTGCGCGCGCATGTCGGTGCCGTGCCATTCCAGCAGATCGTAGGCGTGCAGGACTACGGGCGCCTGCGCCAGCAGTTTTTTCGGCACGGTCTTGCGCCCGATGCGCGGTTGCAGCGTGTTAAAGCTGGCAGGGTGCGGGGCGCCTGCGTGCCAGACCAGCAGCTCCCCGTCCAGCACGGTGCCGTCGGGCAGATAATCCACCGCGCGGGCAAGTTCGGGAAAGCGGTCGGTCATCAATTCCTCGCCGCGCGACCAGACGTAATGCGCGCCGCCCCGCAGGATCAGCTGGCCCCGTATGCCGTCCCATTTCCACTCCGCGCGCCAGTCACTGAGCGGCGCCAGCGCCTCTGGTCCGTCCTCCAGCGCGTAGGCAAGGTAGAAGGGATAGGGGCGCGAGGCATCCGCGCTGGCATCCTCCGCCTCGATCAGCGCGTGCCATGTCGTCTCGTCGGGGTGCCAGTTTCCCATGAGGCGATGCGCCAGCTCTGCCTCGTCGCGCGCGGTTGCGCGGGCCAGCGCGCGGGTCATCAGCTTTTGACTGACGCCGACACGCATCCCGCCGGTAATCAGCTTGTTGAAAATGAAACGCTCTGTCCCGCCAAGGCGCGCCCATGCGTCCAGCACAAAGGTTTTCTTTTCCTCATCCGATGCTTTATAAACATCGCGCAAGGCATTGATCCATTGCGATAATGACTTGTTGTCTGTTGTCTGGTTCGGGGGCAGAACCAGCGCGATCGTCTCTGCCAGATCGCCCACCACGGGATAGCATTCCTCGAACAGCCACAGCGGGATGCCTGCGACCTCCGCCCCCCATTCGCGCAGGCGGGTTGTGGTGACCGCACGTTTGGGGCGCCGCCCCGAGAACAGGGCAATCGTCCACAGTTTGTCGATGTCATCAGCCGCTTTGAAATAATCGGCCAAGGCATTGACCTTGATCGTTGTTTTCGTGCTTTGGTCGATGGCGTTGAACAGATCGGCAAAGGCTTTCATGCGGCGTCCGTGGTGTCTTCTTTTGCGTCCATGCTTTCGCCCTCGAACTGGGTGGGCACGACCTGCGCGGACCAGCCATTATCATTCAGGTATCGCGCGAAGATATCCGTATAACCATGTGTGACGTATATATTTTCCGCCTCTGTCTGTTTGATCGCCCACAGCAGTCCGGCCCAGTCGGCATGGTCCGAGATCACAAAGCCGCGGTCGCCTGCACGACGCCGGCGCACGCCGCGCATCGCCATCCATCCAGAGGCAAAGCCGCTTTCCTGTGGTCCGAATTTCTTGGCCCAGACAGAGCCGAGCGCGGAGGGCGGGGCGATCACAATTGCACCGGGGTGGGTTTTTGCGCTAACCTCCTTGTTGGCCAGCACAGTGTCGGGCAGCGCGATTCCCTGTGCGCGCATTACAGCGTTGGTATTTTCGATGGCGGTGTGGCACAGGATCGGCCCCTGTGCGGGGTCCAGCATCGTCATCAGGCGCTGCGCCTTGCCCAGTGAATAGGCGCCCAGCACGGCTGTTTTGCCCGCAGCCGCACAGCTGCGCCACCAGTCGTTGATCTGGCGCGCGACGATGTCCTGTGCCTCCCATCGGAAAACCGGCAGGCCAAAGGTGCTCTCGGTGATGAAATGGTGGCAGCGCACCGGCTCGAACGGGGGGCTGAGGCCGTCGTCGATGACCTTGTAATCGCCCGAGGCGACCCAGACCTCGCCGTCGACCTCGACCCGGATCTGGGCAGAGCCGGGGACGTGACCTGCGGGGTGGAAGGAGACGGTTGCACCTCCGATCACGCGCTGCTCGCCGTAGGCGATGCCTTGGGCCGAGATATCGCCCAGACGGTGCCGCATGACGGGCAGGGCGTCATGGGTGGCCAGATAGCTGCCCATGCCCCAGCGCGAATGGTCGGCATGGCCGTGGGTGATCAGCGCGCGCGCGACGCGTCGCCACGGGTCGATGTAGAAATCACCGGCGGGGCAATAGATGCCTTCGGGGGTGAAGGTGAGGACGGGCGTGCGTGTCATACCCGTTAACTTAGGGGGCACATGAGCTGTGGCCACCGCAAAAACCGGATCACGCTGAAAATCTCAGATGGTGGTGGTCAGGAACAGGGTTGCGATCTCGTCGAAAATGGGCGCGCGCAGGGCGGGTTTTTCCAGCAGCACTTCATGCTCGCCGCCCTCGACCATGCGCAGCTGTCCGCCTTTCCACGTCTCCATGCGGGAGGTGATGCGGCCGCGGTCCACGATACGCTCGTTCGTGCCAAGGTACGAGATGCACGGCAGGTTGGGGGCCGCGCGCTGGTCCAGATGGGCGGTTTCGGCCAATGCCTCGCGCAGCCACAGATAGCTGGGACCGCCCAGCTGCAATTCGGGGTGGGCGATGATCTGGTCGCGCATCATCGCAAACATCTCGGCGTCGGTGGTCAGCATGTTGTCCTCGAACGGCTCGCTCAGGACATAGGGGGTTTTCGTGGTGCCAGGGGGCAGGCGGTGCCCCTGATTGAACTTTGGCATCAACGTGCTGAGCAGTTTTGCGGGCAGGCGCATGTGCGGCGCGATATGGATACCCCACATCGGGCCGGTAAAGGCTGCGGCCTGCACGGCGGTCCCCTCCATCACGGCGCGCAGCCCGATACAGCCGCCCATCGAATGGGCCAACAGAAAATAGGGGCGCGGCAGATTGAGGCTGCGCGCCGCGCGCATCATCGTGGACATGTCTTTTTGATAGTCGGGGAAATGCGCGATATGGCCCACCAGCGGGTCGTCCATCAGCCGGTCCGCCATGCCTTGCCCGCGCCAGTCGACTGCGATGCTGGCAAGGCCGCGCGCGGCAAATTCGGCCGCGACAGTGCCGTATTTTTCGATGTATTCTGTGCGGCCGGGCAGGATCAGCACCGTGCCCTTTGCCCCCTCGACAGGCCACGCGCCCAGCCGGATGCGCACCCCGTCCGGCGTTTGCGCCCAATAGGCCGCCCCCCCCTCGGGTCCGGGGTGGATGTCGGTGTGCAGGGGGGCGGCTGTCAGGGACATGGCGTGTGGATCAGGCCAGCGCTGACGCGAGCTTCATCGCCATGCCCATGTCACCGTCCACCTTGAGCTTGCCGGTCATAAAGGCGGAGGTGGGGTTTGTCTCACCGTCCATAATGCCCTGAAATGTCTCGGGATCCGCGCTGAGCGTGACATCCGCCGCATCATCGCCCGCGCGCACGCCTGCGTCGTCGACCATCACGGCGCCTTCGCCCTCGATGTCGAACTTGACCGTGCCGCCGATTTCGACGCCCGCCATTTTCTCACCCAATACCTTGACCGCTTCGTTGATCACGTCACTCATCTTTTTTCGCCCTTTTTGGCAATTGGTGGCGGACATCACTGGAATTCGGCCCCCCACCTGTTACATTCACTTTTGTTATGCTCAGAACCCGCGTCAACCTCAAACATACCGTTGCGGCACTTGGTGCGCTTATGTGGCTTTGCTGTTCGGCCTCTGCGCAGCAGGACGGCGGCGTGGATGCGCTGCTTGAAACGCTGCGCACGGCCCCGCCCGAGCAGGCCGCCGTGGCGGAACGTGACGTGCTGCGGGCCTGGTCGCGCTCTGGCTCCGCGGCGATGGATCTGCTGCTCAAACGCGGCCGTGAGGCGATGGCGGTGGGCGAATTCAAAACCGCAATCGAACATTTTACCGCGCTGACGGATCACGCGCCACAGTTTGCCGAAGGGTTCCATGCGCGTGCCACTGCCTTTTACCGGGCTGAGCTGTATGGCCCGGCACTGGACGATCTGGAAACCGCGCTGGCGCTGAACCCCGATAATTTCAACGCGATCTTTGGCCTTGGTGTGCTGGTTGAGGAGCTGGGCGACGACCGCGCGGCGGCGACGCTTTACCGCCGTGTGCTGGCGCTCAACCCGCACCATGAAAACGCGGGCAAGGCGCTTGAGCAACTCAAAAAAGCCGGCATTGGCCGCACTCTCTAGTTCAAGTTAGGAAGCGGCGGTGAACACGCAAGGCAGGGTCGTGGCCGTACTGGGCCCGACCAATACCGGCAAAACGACCTATGCGATCGAGCGGATGCTGGGCCACCGCACAGGCATCATCGGCCTGCCGCTGCGCCTGCTGGCGCGCGAGGTCTATGACCGCATCGTGGCGTTGCGTGGCCCTTCCGTTGTGGCGCTGGTCACGGGCGAGGAGCGGATCGTGCCGCCGCGCACGCAATACTGGGTCTGCACCGTCGAGGCGATGCCCGAGGGGATGGGCGCCGATTTTGTCGCCGTGGACGAGATCCAGCTGTGTGCCGACCCCGAGCGGGGGCATGTGTTCACCGACCGTCTGTTGCGCGCGCGCGGCCAGCACGAGACGCTGTTCATGGGGTCCGACACCATGCGCGGGACCATCGCCGCACTGGTGCCGCAGGCCGATTTCATGCACCGCGAACGGATGTCGCAGCTGACCTATGCGGGCCAGAAAAAGATCAGCCGCATGCGCCCGCGCAGTGCCATCGTCGGCTTTTCGGTCGAGAACGTCTATGCGATTGCAGAGCTGCTGCGCCGTCAAAAGGGCGGTGCCGCTGTGGTCATGGGCGCGCTCAGCCCGCGCACGCGCAACGCGCAGGTCGACATGTACCAGAACGGCGAGGTGGATTATCTGGTGGCCACTGACGCGATCGGGATGGGGCTGAACCTGGATGTGGACCACGTCGCCTTCAGCAGCCTGAGCAAATTCGACGGGCGGCGGATGCGGATGCTGGCCCCGAACGAGCTGGCGCAGATTGCGGGCCGTGCGGGGCGCGGGATGAAGAACGGGACCTTTGGCGTCACCGGCGATGTTGCACCGCTGGATGACGGGGTGGCGCGCGCGATCATGGATCACCGCTTTACCCCCCAAACAAAGGTGAACTGGCGCAACCCGCATTTGCAATTCGGCACCGTGGCGTGGCTGATCCGCGCGCTGGAGGAGGGGCCAGACCACGAACGGCTGGTCCGCGCGCGCGAGGCGGATGATCTGCGTGCGCTCAAAACGCTGGGCGATGATGCCGAAGTCGCGGCGCGCTGCACGGACGCGCAATCGGTGCGCCTATTGTGGGATGTGTGCCGCATCCCCGATTTCCGCGGCATCAGCCACGCCGAACACGCCTCGCTGCTGGAGGTTATTTTCAACCACCTGCACCAGCGCGGTAGCCTGCCCGACGACTGGCTGGCCCGACAAATAAAACGTATCGACCGAACCGACGGGGACATTGACGCGTTGAGCAAGCGACTGGCGTTTATTCGCACATGGACCTACGTCACCCAGCGCAAAGGCTGGACAAACGACGAAACCCATTGGCGTAGCGAGGCGCGTGTCGTAGAAGACAGACTGTCGGATGCGTTACACGAACGCCTGACCCAAAGATTTGTAGACCGGCGCACGTCCGTATTGTTGCGCCGGCTAGGACAGAAGGAAGCCATGGTGGCCGAAGTAAACGAGACCGGTGAAGTAACCGTTGAGGGCGAATTTGTAGGCAAGCTGGACGGGTTCCGTTTCCGCGCAGACAAAGGGGCCGGCACGGCAGAGACGAAAACGATCAAGACGGCAGCGCTGCAGGCGCTTGCGCCGCAATTCCATCTGCGTGCGGATCGTTTCTACAACGCACCCGACACCGAGATAGATTTCACCGAGCAGGGCGGCCTGATGTGGGGGGCCTCGGCTGTGGGCAAGCTGGTGGCGGGGGCCGACGGTCTCAAGCCGCAAGTCGAGGTTTTCGTGGACGATGTTGCAGGACCGGAGGTGGCGCAAAAGGTGCAGCGCCGCTTGCAGCATTTCATCGACCGCAAAGTCGCCGCCCTGTTCGAGCCGCTGACAGCATTGCAAAAGGACGAGGCGCTGACCGGCCTTGCGCGCGGGTTTGCTTTTCGCATGGTCGAGGGGTTCGGCATTCTGCCACGCGCCGACATCGCGGAAGAGGTTAAATCACTGGATCAGGAGGCGCGCGGCGCGCTGCGCAAACACGGCATCCGCTTTGGCCAGTTCACGATCTTTATGCCGCTGCTGCTCAAACCCGCGCCGACGCGTTTGCGGCTGGTGCTGTGGTCGCTGGGCAAGGGCCTGTCGGAATTTCCCGAATCGCCCCCGCCCGGTCTGGTCACGATACCGGTCGACGCAGGCGCGCCCGCAGGGGCCGACACGATGTCGGGCTACCGCAACGCAGGCGCCCGCGCCATTCGCATCGACATGCTGGAACGTCTGGCCGACATGCTGCGCGGTGAGGATTCGCGCGGTGGCTTTGAGGCAAAGGCGGACATGCTGTCGATTTCCGGCACGACGCTGGAGCAGTTTGCCGATCTGATGCAGGGCCTTGGCTATAAGGCCGAGGCGGGCGAGCGCCCCAAGGTCAAAGCCGTGAGCGAGGTTGTCCCGCCCCGCGACAGCCTTCCCGCAGATACACCTGTGATGGACGCAAGCGAGACACCCGCCGCGGGTGCCATCACCGACGAGGGCGCGCAGCCGACCCCGGAGGCCCCGATCGCAGAGGTTTCAGAGACGGAAACCCCCGTGGGCGAGGCCGCAGATGCCGCTGTCGAGGCGGTCGAGACGGAGACGTTTTATACCTTCACATGGGCGCGTGCGCCGCGCCGTCAGCACACTGGCGGGGAGCGGCCCAAGGGCAAAGGAAAGCCCGCACCGCGCGGCAAAAAGGGCGGCCGCGAAGCGGCAAAAGGCGGCAAAAGCCAGAACTTCTCGGCCCGCCCGCCAAAGCCGGAAAAGAAGATCGACCCCGACAACCCCTTTGCCGCCGCCCTGATGGGCCTCAACAAAGACAAGTGAGCGCGGCGTCAGCCAAGCTGCGCCAAGGCTGCCTGCTGTGAGCGAGGCGTCAGCCAAGCTGCGCCAAGGGTGCCTGCTATGAGCGAGGCGTCAGACAAGCTGCGCCTCGACAAATGGCTGTGGTATGCGCGGTTCTTCAAAACCCGCTCGCTCGCGGCGGGGATCGTGGCGGGGGGCGGTGTGCGGATCAACGGCACGCCCGCCTCCAAGCGCAGCACGACCATCATGGCGGGCGACGTGCTGACCTTTGCCAAGGACGATCATATTCGCGTGATCCAGATCGACGCCTGTGGCACGCGACGCGGTCCCGCCCCCGAGGCGCAGACCCTCTACACCGACCTGTCCCCGCCCGAGCGCGCGCCAAAGGAAAAAATCCCTCTCAATCCCGCCTTTGAGGGAAAAGGACGCCCGACCAAGCGGGACCGCCGGCAGCTTGATCTTTCTAAGGCGCGCCACCTTGAATGATCGGCGCGCCTGTTCTAGCTAAGTGTCAGCCAAACCTGACACGGACCCTTCCATGACCTATATCGTGAACGACGCCTGCATCGCCTGCAAATACACCGACTGCGTCGAGGTTTGCCCCGTCGATTGCTTTTACGAGGGCGAAAACATGCTGGTCATCCATCCGGACGAATGCATTGATTGCGGCGTCTGCGAGCCCGAGTGCCCCGCCGATGCGATCCGCCCCGACACAGAGCCGGATATGGAAAAATGGGTGGAGTTCAACCGCAAGTATTCAGAGCTGTGGCCCGTGATCATAACCAAGAAAGATCCGCTGCCCACCGCCGAGGATATGGACGGTAAAGAGGGCAAGATGGAGCTGTTTTCGGAAGCGGCGGGCGAGGGCGGCTGAGCCTGCCTGCGCGATTCGGGGCTCAGGCTGTGCGCACGCGATAGAGCATTGCAGACAGGCGTTTTGCTGGCCTTTCGCCTTGCGTGAATTTGTGCTATGCTGCGCTCAATGAGTACAAGAAACCTACATCCTCGCGCCGGTCTGCTTCGGCGCATCTGACCCATCCCAATTTCACGCATGCGGCGCAGGCTTTTCCCTGCTGCGGTATGTGTTTTTGTGCGCTGCCCCGTCCGCGCCCCCAAGGAGCCTGATACTATGACCAAATCGAAAAAGCTTGATTTCCGCCCTAATGAGTTCGTCGTCTACCCTGCGCATGGCGTGGGCCAGATCGTTTCGGTCGAGGAGCAGGAAGTGGCGGGCATCACGCTGGAGCTGTTCGTGATCTCCTTCGAGAAGGACAAGATGACCCTGCGCGTGCCGACCCATAAGGCGACAGAGATCGGGATGCGCGCGCTCAGCTCCCCCGATGTGATCGCCCATGCGATGAAAACCCTCAAGGGGAAGGCCAAGGTCAAGCGCGCGATGTGGTCGCGCCGCGCGCAGGAGTATGAGCAAAAGATCAATTCGGGCGATCTGATCGCCATCGCGGAAGTCGTGCGCGACCTGCACCGCACCGATGACCAGCGTGAGCAGTCCTACTCCGAGCGGCAACTGTACGAGGCCGCGCTGGAGCGGCTTACGCGTGAAGTCGCCGCCGTTGCGGGCGGGGATGAAACGGCCGCGGCCAAACAGATTGGCGATGTGCTGGAAAGCCGTGTGGCACCAGCAGCTTAGGCGGCAAAGCTAAGGCGAAATAGGGCCGCGTATGGAGGAATCCATGCGCGGCTTTTGCGTTACATGAGGGCAAGACAGCCCAGCAGAATGACGACTTCGGCGAGCTGTTGCACCGCGCCCAGAACGTCACCGGTCTGCCCGCCGATTTTGCGCCGCGCGACTGCCGCCACACCCGCGCCAGCGGTTGCGGCAAGCAACAGAACCGGCACTGCCGCGCTGC
>ENA-ORXR01001959-ORXR01001959.1-marine-metagenome-genome-assembly--contig:-NODE-1959-length-20516-cov-6.340917_pt1 | contig 20516 bp, 18 predicted proteins | sample MGYA00237866_ERZ511479 | MGnify/ENA metagenome assembly ERZ511479 | reverse complement strand
CAATCTGGTTTGCTCACGGCGGGGGATTATGACGATGTGCTTAATCCGGATCTTTATAAAGTCTATCTGGATAAAATGTTGCAAGGGTCTTTGAGAGGAAAAGACCTGCCCTATGTCGACTCCAATAATCGGATAAACATTAAAGTAATCGATAGTGCGGGACAGCCTGTGCCTATGGCCGACGTCAAAATGCGGACGCGTAACAATAAAAAGATGTTTCCGCTGCGCACAGGCGCGGATGGTATGGCGTATCTCTATCCTGGATTTGATGGACTTGATCGCGGCCTGAAACTAAGAGTTTCGCTTAATAACGGCAAAGTTATCAAAAAAACAGTGTCGAATAAAATGGTTCGCGAAGGCGGTGATATAGAGGTGACTCTTGATGTGGAAACAGCCCCTGTCAAAAACCTTGATTTGCTTCTGACGATTGATGCGACGGGGTCTATGAGCGATGAAATGCGTTACCTGCAAACGGAACTTAAAGCCATTGTCGGCCGTGTTGAGCGCGCCAATCCCGGAATTGATATTCGCACGGGTCTGGTCGTTTACCGCGATGTTGGCGATGATTATGTCGTGCGCGAAGTTCCCTTTACAGATAATCTTGACGAGTTTCGTGAAGCGCTAAATGCGCAAAACGCCAGGGGCGGCGGCGATATGCCTGAGGCTGTGCATACGGCCATGCAAGCAGGATTGGAAATGGACTGGCGGAAGGATGCTCTGAAAGTCAATCTCTTAGTCGCGGATGCGCCGCCCCATGACCGTCATATTGCCGAGACATGGGACGCAGGTTTGATGTCCCGTACCAAAGGTATTCACATTATCCCCTTGGCGGCCAGCGGCGTTGATAAAACAGCAGAGTTTCTCATGCGCTCCATGGCGCAAATCACAGGCGGGCGGTATCTCTTCCTCACCGATGATAGCGGTATCGGAAATAAGCATGCTAAGCCGACTGTGGATTGCTATGTGGTCACGCGCTTGGATGAATTAGTCACCCGAGTGCTGAGCAGCCTGATCAAAGGAGAGCGCGTCGAGCCCCAAGCTGGTGAGGTTATCAGAAGCGTTGGTAATTACCGCTCGGGCACATGTGCTGTAGATCAAGACGTGATTGAGGCTTTGCCGCAAAATGTCAATTATCAGAAACGGCGATAGATAGACTAGGGCCGCCTTTTCTTAAGGCGGCCATTCGCCCCCGCCTAATCTCTTCTCTTGAAAATCTCTGTTATCCGCGTAAAAGGCCCGCTGGTTTTAATAAGGGTTTATAATGGCGCGTATCGTCATGAAATTTGGGGGCACGTCGGTGGCCAATTTGGAGCGTATTCGTCACGTCTCCCGATTGGTTGAGGCCGAAGTGAAAGCTGGTCATGAAGTGGCGGTTGTTGTCTCTGCGATGAGCGGGGAGACCAACCGTCTTGTGGCTTTGGTTGACGAGTTGGATGCAGACCGTGTTGGTAATGAAGATGTCCATGGCGGCGCGATTGAAGATGAATATGATTCTATCGTCGCCACGGGCGAGCAAGTTACCTCAGGTCTTTTGTCGATTGCGCTGCGCCGCCGCGGGGTAAAGGCGCGCTCTTGGCTCGGCTGGCAAATTCCGTTGCGCACCGATATGGCGCATTCAAAGGCCCGCATTGCCGAAATTGAAAGCTCAGCTATCGGCCCCTCTTTGGAGTCGGGCAATGTCGCGGTAGTTGCCGGATTTCAAGGTATTAGTGATGACGGCCGGATTTCAACGCTCGGGCGCGGGGGCTCTGATACCTCCGCAGTCGCGCTCGCAGTTGCGCTGAAAGCGGATCGCTGTGATATCTATACGGATGTGGACGGTATCTACACAACCGATCCCCGTATAGCCAAAGATGCCCGCCGCTTGGGCCGAATTGCCTTTGAAGAAATGTTGGAGCTGGCGTCCCTAGGCGCGAAAGTTTTGCAAACCCGCTCGGTTGAGCTGGCTATGAATTATAACCTACCCATCCGTGTGCTGACATCGATGGCCGACGTTGGGGACATTAACACTGGAACTCTAGTCTGTAATGAGGATGAAACCATGGAAGAACGCGTAGTCTCAGGGGTCGCCTATTCGCGCGACGAAGCCCAAATAACATTGCTGCGTCTGGCGGATAAGCCTGGCATGGTCGCCAAAGTCTGCAGCGCCATGTCTGACGCCCAAATTATTGTTGATATGATTGTGCAGGGGATTTCGCGCGCGGATTCAGCAGCAAATCTGACCTTTACGGTCGGCAAACGTGATTTGAAAAAAGCCCTAAAGGCGCTGGAAGCGGCGAAGGCGGATATTGGCTTTGAAGGCATTAAATCCGATGATGATGTCACAAAGGTCTCAGTTGTCGGAATCGGTATGCGTAGTCATACAGGTGTCGCGCAGACAATGTTTGAGGCTCTGGCAGAGCGTAATATCAATGTGAAAGTTATTGCCACATCAGAGATTAAAATATCCGTGCTGATTGATGCGGAGTATACAGAGCTTGCGGTGCGGGCGCTGCATGATGCTTTCGAACTGCACGAGGCTGGCCCGCTAAAGGTGAGTGCGCCTTAGTTAGTTTGAATTTTATTTTAAAATAAACCTGAAAAATGGACAACCTTAGTCCAATTTTTCAGTCGCTAATATGTAATTCACGCAACGCGCTGAAAGCGAGAGATCTATAGTATGATGTGCTTATCCGCGCGCTTCGCGCATGTTGATGCAATTTGCAAATGATGACTCAAAAGAACAAGTTAAGAGTGCTTGTTTTTTGAGGCTTTTTTTTGTTTTCTGCATGCAAATCGCATCAAATAAAAAAGCGGCCCTCACATCCCGATGAGAGCCGCTTCCTGTGTCTTCCCCACATGAAAGACGTATTTATTGAGTTCGGACTTAGTAAGTCCAACGGCCATTGGGCGCGCCGTAACGGGCATTATGACCTTGATGTGCAGCATGGGGCGCTGGGCCACATGTTACAGGTGTTGGTACGGCATAAGGCACGTTTACAACAGGATTGACGACTTGTGTTGGTAGTTTGCGCTTGCAAATAACCTGTGTGGCCATTGTATCTCCAAACATTGTTGGACCTGATACTTTTTCCCAATAAGATCCATCAGCGCCAACATTAGACGCATAAGTTCCGTTTTGTGTCAGAACAGGCGCAGTCGCTTGTCCGCCCATACCCATATAAGGTGCTGGGGCCATCATAGGCGTAGGCGCCATAACGGGGGCAGGCGCCATTGTCGGCATAGCGACAACACGCTGCATAGGCGCAGCTTGAAGCGGCATTGTCATACCATAAGCTGGGGTCATGCCGCCATTGGCGAGAGGCTGCGTCACAGCACGGCCTGAGTTCAGGGCGGCTTGAGCATTGACCGGCGAGCGGTCGACATAAGATGTCGGTGCATGTACGACGCCTGGCGTGAATGTGTTGTCACCATATTGGCGAGGTGCGAATTTAGAGGGATCGTAACCCTGTCCTGTCATCGTGCGAAGAGGCTGTGCTATGACTGGAGCCGGCGCAATATAAGGCGCTGCAATGACGGGTGCAGGGGACATATTAACGGCGACAGGTGTGCCGACATCAGAGCGGCAATAATTCGTTGAGGTCGGAAAACATCCGCCCGTAAATCCGCTCGGCGCGTCAGACAGCCCAGCGGTTGGGCCCATGCCGTGAACGCGCGTTATTGACACATTGGGTGCGCGCTGAAAATCAACATTACGCAAATGCCCCATAGGATGCGCTGTATGAACTGTCATTGGGCCAAACTGTGCTGGCGATGACGGTATAACATTTACGCCCATATTACAATTTGGGCCGCCATTCATGCATCCCCCAGCTAAGGCCGGGCTTGCAAAGGCTGCTAAACTTAAGCTGCTCATGGCAGCTAATACTGAAAATTTGATACGCATTTATGCGTCTCCCACGATTATTGGGCGGATCGCCCGTAAATATCACCACTCTCACACTCAACCCTAAGGCCAAGCATCACTAAAAAATTGGTACGATAGAGGCGAGGGAGACCTAAAAGTCGTAGGCAATCCCGCCGCGTTCCCAATCGCCGTAGCGTGTGGGTTCCGCACCTTTTGGTCCGGACGTTTCAGGGGGACGATCAGCATGTGCGTCTGCTTGCGCTTTTCGGCGCGCGGCAGCTTCTTCTAAGGCCCGCTTCGCAGCAGGACTTAGTTTTTTTTCGGATGCAGCATGTTCAGGCATATTATTCATACGCTCGAAGTAACTATCCCGATGCTGTTCGTCAAACCTGTTACTGACCTGACCTCACATTTTACAGCCAAAGCTGCGCTATGTGAGCCAGTTTGTTACACCATGAGCCTTAGAATTTGATTAAGCCCGTCTTTGGACTTTATTTACCATATTTCGTTCGTTTCCAGCTATGCCCCCTATGTTCATGGAACTATTTGGCTCATCAGGCGTAATTTAAATATGCTTATTCCAACAAAAACACTTTTAATCTCAGTTACTCTTTTGATGGCGACGCCAGCTACCGCTTCTGCATCGGAATTTATGGCGCCGCAAAGCAGTACAAACACTGCCAATATTATTTCTGAGGAGGACTTAGAGCAGGTAGAAGATATGCTGGGAACTTCCATATCATTGGACACTTCGTTGATTGACGTAAAGGATAATGACGCAGAGATGTACGACCAAGAGATAGAAAATACTGAAATTTTAGACGAGTCTATAGATCTGGATTTCGAGCTGACCGATATCGCGTCTATCGGAGTTATTGATATTGAAGATGAAGATTTAAACTTAGAGCAAAAGAGCAGCTACCCTGAGGGGATGCATATTTTTCCCTATAATAGTGTCGCCGGCGGCGGTGTGAAAACCACTTTCTAAGGCTCTGAACCCAACACTTGATAATGGGCGGAATTGCGTCCAAAGGCGGCCTTCACTTTATTGAAGGCCTTTTTCATGTCCGAAACAGATAGTTTTAAGCATGCGCCGCGTGACAGCAATGCACTGACATCACGCCGCGTTGCCGCATTTGCGGTTAAAGAAGTGCTTGAAAACAATAACCCCCTCGAGCAGGTCTTGGCTGGACAAGAAGATTATCAATCTCTAGAGCCGCGCGACCGGGCTTTTGCGCGATTAATTGCTGCGACAACATTTCGCCGTATGGGCCAAATTGATGCCGCGCTGAAACCTTTTGTGCGTCAGCGTCCCACCAAGCTTGTCTATGCCGCCTTGCAAACTGCGACTGCCCAACTTTTATATCTCGGCACACCGCCTCACGCTGCCGTCGGCGAGACCGTTGCTATGCTTAAATCACGGGGATCTTCCAAAGGTTTTGCCAATATGGCTAATGCGGTGTTGCGCAATATTGTCAAAGAGGGCGAGAAATATGCCGGGGCGCAGCCGCCAAAGGTGAATATTCCGGGATGGCTCAGGGGGGAGTGGGAACGGGTCTATGGCCGCCAAGCGGGCCGCAAAATGGCGGTTCAGCTCATGAAAGACCCGGTTTTAGACCTGTCCGTAAAATCTGATGCGGCAGGCTGGGCTGAAAAACTGGGCGGCGTTCAAATTGGCACTGAGACGGTTAGGCTCAGTAAAATAGGCGATGTGACCGCGCTTGCGGGATTTGAAAGCGGCGAATGGTGGGCCCAAGATGTGGCCGCCAGTCTTCCTGTGCAGTTGCTGGGGGATATAAAAGGCAAGCGCGTGCTGGATCTTTGCGCCGCGCCTGGCGGCAAAACGCTGCAACTCGCGGCCAAAGGGGCCATTGTCACAGCTGTTGATAAATCAGAAACCCGCCTGAAACGTCTGGAGCAAAACTTGGCCAGGACAGGCTTAAAAGCTGAGGTAATCTGCGCAGATGCTCTGGAATGGACGCCTGAACACGCCGATTTTGACATTGTTTTGCTGGACGCGCCTTGCTCAGCAACAGGCACATTTCGGCGTCATCCTGATGTTCTTTATAATAAGACGCCTAAGGACGTGGCCAATTTGGTGCGTCTTCAGGACAAATTACTCCCGAAAGCCGCCGAATGTGTAGGGCCAAATGGGACACTTATATACTGTATCTGTTCGCTTCAGCCTGTTGAAGGGCAACCGCGCGTTGATAAGTTTTTACAGAATGTGCCAGATTTTCGCCTTATTCCGATTTTAGAGGTACCCGGCTTGGCATTGCCTGAGGGGACATTCTTCAAGGGCGGTCTGAGGTCCCTGCCATATTATCTTGAAGATAAGGGGGGTATGGACGGATTTTTTATCGCTCAGCTTGGGCGCAAAGAATAATGACAAAAAGTAAGGCTACGTTAACCTTGTTTTGGTCTAAGTTTTGCAACTTAGCTTGTGATGTTTCAAAATGGGAGGCTCCTAATGAGCACGAACACTATTATTAAAGGCAGCGCCGTTGCTGCTATGACTTTCGCGGCTATGGCCGTATCTGCCAGTGCAAATGCACAATCTTCACGTTATGGCAATGTCTATGACTATGAAAGCGGACAAAATTGCGGCCAAGCTTGTGTGGCTCCAGCGCCTCAACACAGCACGTCACGCTATGGTCACACGACAACGCACACAGCGCCTATGCAAGTCGCGCCAGCTCCAATTTACGTAAATTGTGCGCAAATGGGCACATGTGCGCCTCGGCCGACAACGGTTTATACACAGCCAGCGCCTGTTCAATATCAAGCGGCTCCAACATATGCGGCTCCAGCTCCGACTTATGCTCAAGCTCCGGCGAATTGCCCGGCTGGCACAACAGCGCAGTCAGACGGAACATGCATGCAGTCCAGCTATAGCTCTTCAACAAGTTATTCAGCGCCGACAACAAGCTATGGCGGGTCTTCATATTCGTCTTCATCTATGCCTGTAGATTGTCCGGCCGGAACGACAGCTCAGTCAGACGGAACATGTCTGCAAGGCTCATCCAGCTATTCTAGCACGTCATCTTACTCAGCGCCGACAACAAGCTATGGCGGGTCTTCATACTCTTCATCTAGCTATTCATCTGCCTCTTCAGCTCCAGCTAACTGCCCAGCGGGCACAACAGCTCAATCTGACGGTACATGTATGGAAGGCGGATCAGCTTCATCATATACAGGAAGTTCTGTTGAACTTTACACAGGTGATGCAACAACATCTAGTTCGACACCGTCTTATGGCTACACATCCAGTGGATCATATGCGGCAACTGATTACCTGCCAATCCGCAAGTAATATTGTCTGATTTAATAAAACCCGCCCGGCTCTGGCTGAGGCGGGTTTTTTTATGGGCTCGCCCGAATGGTGACTCTGCTTGCGCAGGGGTTAGGCGGCTGTTAATGGGTCATTATGTCTGAAAATATCTTGATATCACCCTCAATTCTATCCGCAGACTTTGCTGATTTAGGCGCTGAAATACGCGCAATAGATGCTGCTGGGGCTGATATGATTCATATCGATGTTATGGATGGGCACTATGTGCCGAATCTGACAATCGGCCCTATGGTGGTCAAGGCGCTCAAACCCCATACAGACAAACCCTTTGATGTGCACCTCATGATCGCGCCTGCCGACCCGTTGATACAGGCCTTCATTGATGCCGGAGCTGATTATGTCAGTATTCACCCCGATGCCGGGCCACACTTACACCGCACGCTTCAAGCTATAAAAGGTGGCGGCGCAAAGGCAGGCCTTGTGCTCAATCCTGGCACACACCCAGATGTCGTTGACCCCGTCATTGATGAACTTGATTTGATTTTAGTCATGAGCGTCAATCCTGGCTTTGGAGGACAAAGTTTTATTGCGTCCCAATTGGATAAAATCCGTATTTTGGCAGATAAAATTAAAGCCAGTGGCCGCGATATTATCCTTGAAGTTGACGGCGGTGTGAACCCTGTAACTTCACAGCAATGTATTGAGGCAGGCGCAACCGCCTTGGTTGCAGGCAGTGCTGTTTTTAAAGGCGCGGGAACTTATGCTCAAAATATTGCGGCCTTGAGGCGTCAATCCACGGCGACCTCTCAGGTCGCATAACCGAAAGCACGGGCTCAATATGTCGCGGCGTATTCCGTTATCACAGTTAATGAAAGCGGGCGTGCTCTATCACTACCGCAGCTTGGCTGTTGATATAGGCGCGCCGCTTCGAGCCCTCAATATGAATGCAGGTAAGCCAACTGTCTTTCATGATATTCGTCCCTCATTTGTCTATGGCGATAAAAAGACGGCTGAAGCTATTCTCAAAGGGCATTTTGAATATGCAGGTCAGAAACTAGATGTCGGCTCGCAAGGCGATCCTTGGACAGTCGCGGTGCCGTCCACACGCTTTGCCACTTGGCTTCATAGTTTTTCTTGGATGGATGACTTAGCCGTTTCAAAAGATAAAAATGCTGCCATTCGCGCGCGTAGCCTGACGGATAAATGGATTGCAATTTATGGGAAATGGAATCCCTTTGCGTGGACGCCTGATGTTTTGACAGACCGCCTATATCATTGGCTGTCTGTGTGGTCGCCGCTTCTAAGCGGAGATAATCTCTCAGAGGCCGCGCAATTGCGGCGCAGCTCTGTTTTGCGCCAAATGAAGCGCCTGCGCACGGTTTACCGTAGAACGACTCCGGGCTTGCCGCGCTTAAAGGCGGCTGCGGTTCTGGCCATGGGCGGGGCGCGGCTGAAAGAAAAATCAGATGGCTTTATGAGCCGAGGTTTAGACTGGCTTGATGATGAAATTGACGCGCAAATCCTGCCTGATGGCGGGCATGTGTCTCGCGCGCCAGGGCAAACGATAGAAGCGCTAGAAATCCTGTTGACCCTGGACAGTTTATTGCAAGCGCGCGGCGTAGAGGGCTCACGCGCCATGAGCCGGGCAATTGACCGTCTTGCGCCTATTGTTGCATTCTTTACGGCAGCAGATGGTAAACTCGTCAGCTTTAACGGTAGCGGTGAAGGTCATCCCGCGCGGCTTAAAGCGGTTCAAAAAGCGGCCCCTAAGACAACATCCAAACCTTTCGGCTATAGTCCTCATACGGGTTATCAACGAATTGAAGGCGAAGGCACGGTCTTAATGGTGGATACGGGGGCAACCCCCCCGCACCCTTATGACGCACAGGCGCATCTGGCTCCGCTTGCCTTTGAGCTCTCGACAGAGCTTGGCCGCATTGTTGTTAATTGCGGGTGGAGTGAGCAGCAACCGCTCAACTTCCGCCGCCCTGTCAGAGGCACAGCAGCGCATAGCACATTGGTGCTTGATGACCATTCAGCCGGCCGTCTCTTAAAAGAAGGCTGGGGCACAAAATATTTGGGCGAAGCTGTGGCGGTCTCTGCAGGACCGCTGAACGCGACCCGTAAAGAGCAAGTGTCGGGCACGTGGCTGGAGTGCTCGCATGAGGGATACCGCGCCGAGACAGGATTGTCTCATCGCCGCCGTTTTTACATGTCCGTCGAAGGCGACGATATTCGCGGGGAAGATAGTCTTTTTGTTCCTTTGGGCGCGGTCCCGTTTAGTAACGCCGAAATACCTTTTCAGATAAGTTTTCATTTCCACCCTGATGTTCGGGTCAGCTTGTCTCAAGATCAGCAAAGTGCGCTATTAGTTCAGAACGGAAAGGCCGGTTGGCGCTTTCGGACAGATGGCGGCCCGTTGAGCCTAGAGGATTCCGTTTATTTAGGCACAGGGCATAAACCTGTTAAATGCCAGCAAATTATTATATCTGGTAGCGCCTTTTGCGATAGTGACGGCGAAACCCGTAGCAATCGTGTGCGCTGGTCTTTTAGAAAACTTGAGGCCCGCAAATGAGCCTCTCGCGTTTTCCTTGGCTGACAAAGATTGCCGTCGTCCTCTTTGATGTTGTTTTGGGCGGGGCTTGTATGTATGGCGCGATTCAATGGCGCTATGATTTTCTAAACAAGCCTATTCCGAATAATGTCGATGAGAATGCCAGCTTTGTCATGATGGGCCTCGTGGCGGCCTTGTGGTTTTTCATTGGCGTGCATCGCGCTATTTGGCGTTTTACCTCAATCTCAGATATTCGAAAGTTACTCGAGGGTGTGTTTCTGGCCGTGATTCTCACGCCGCTCATTTTGTTTCTCTTTGTGGACAGGGCGGAACATTTTCCGCGGTCTGCACCCTTGATCTCAGGCGCTCTGTTCTTTGTCCTGCTCACCGTGAGTCGTCTTGTTGTGATGCTAATCCAAAATGGTGACATTCGCGGATTATTTAAAAATAATGGTAAGAACCGAAAAGATGCTATTTTAATTGGTAGCGGGTCTTCGCTTTATAACTATCTGCGCGATTCATATCGTCAAAGCGGTGGTCCAGGATATAATATTCGCGGACTAATTGATACGGATGATAGCTATCAAGGGCGCTCCATTCGCGGTGTGCCCGTGCTGGGCAATATGAAAACCCTGCCCAAAGTCTATGCGCGATTAGGGACGGATAAAAATAATAAACCTATGCTGCTCGCGACTGATATAAATCCGGATAAATCCCAAGCCTATGAGCTTGTTAAAACAGCTTCAGAAATTGGCGCGCCTCTGGCCCGCATTGCCCGTAATACCGGCGAGAAACTTTCCCCTTTTGAAGCGGCTGACTTGATCGGACGCGAAGCAAGGGCGCTGGATATTGCGCCTGTTAAACGCCTTATCGCAGGACGCCGCGTGATGATAACTGGCGCGGGCGGATCTATCGGGTCTGAATTGTCTCGCCAGATTGCCGCTTTGTCTCCGGCGCAAATGACCCTTGTCGATAATTCAGAATATAATCTCTACAAATTAGACCAATTGATAGAAAGTTTATTGCCTGATGATGGCCCGACAGAATGGTCTGCGCATTTGGGGGATGTGTGCGACTCGCCGTGTATGGAAGAGGTTTTTAAAGCCCATAAGCCTGAAATTATTCTTCATGCGGCCGCTTTTAAACATGTACCGCTTGGTGAAACCAATCCGATAGAGACGCTTAAAAATAATATTGGCGGAACAAAAAATATCATCGACTTGGCTGTTAAATATAAGGCGAAAAGCTTCACTTTAATTTCGACAGATAAGGCGGTTGATCCCAGCAATATTATGGGCGCGAGTAAGCGGATCGTTGAATTGCTGACCATGGCGTCCGAAGCTCAACAATCTGCGCTCTCGGCTTCGGCTGTGCGCTTTGGCAATGTCTTAGCGTCTGCCGGGTCCGTTGTGCCGTTATTTGAGGAACAGATTGCGCGCGGCGGGCCTGTGACTGTCACCCATAAAGAGGTGAACCGCTATTTCATGACGACAGAAGAGGCAGCGGCGCTTGTCCTCCAAGCGGCAGCATTGAATGTGAACCAATCGCTAAATAAGGCGTCTGTTTTTGTTTTAGAAATGGGCGAGCCCGTCAATATTTCTCGTCTGGCGAGGCAGCTTATTCGTCTGCGCGGCTTTGTGCCAGACCGCGATATCAAGATTGAATATACCGATTTGCGCGACGGCGAGAAAATGTCAGAGGCGCTTACGGGCGCGGATGAAACGCTAGAGTCAACTTATGTCAAAGGCGTCATGCGCTTTACGGGCGATGTTTCTGACCCGGCTTCTATGTTGCGCCGTATTGATAATTTACTTGAGGCTATAGATCGCCGGAATAAACCTGCTATCCGTAAAGCGTTAAAAACGGTGCTGCCTGATTATGAACCCAATGGCGGCTTGTCGTAAAAGACCTCTCATGTTACGGGCGGCGCACATAATCTAATTACATGGATTCGCCCCTATGCCCGCTCCCAATCCCGACCTTCCGCCCTTTGACCCCGCCCGCCTTGCGCCTGTAAAACGCGCCCTGATTTCGGTCTCGGATAAATCCCGCTTGATAGACCAAGCCAAAGCTTTGCATGAGCGCGGCGTGAAACTTGTCTCAACGGGCGGCACGCATAAAGCCATCACAGCGGCAGGGATCCCCGTCAAAGACGTGGCCGAGCTAACCAAGTTTCCTGAGATGATGGATGGCCGCGTCAAGACATTGCACCCCATGGTGCATGGCGGCTTACTTGGCGACCGCGACTTAGCCTCTCATAAAGACGCGATGCATGACCACGGGATTCTCTCTATCGATGTGTTGGTCGTGAATTTATATCCCTTTGAGCAAGCTGTTGCGAGCGGCGGCTCTTATGAGATGTGTGTTGAGAATATTGATATTGGCGGCCCGGCGATGATACGTGCCGCCGCCAAGAACCATGCTCATGTGGCTGTCTGTACGGACGCTGATGATGTTGATGCGGTGCTTGCCGACATGGATGCCAATGACGGACGGACAACCGGGACACTGCGCCAAAAACTCGCGGCGAAAACCTATGCGCGTTCGGCAGCTTATGATGCAGCCATTGCGAATTATTTCGCCGATAAGCTTGACGACCCTGCGCCAGCCTTCCGCGCCCAAGGCGGCAGCCTCAAGCAAGCCTTGCGCTACGGTGAAAACCCGCACCAGACAGCCGCCTTTTACAGTGACGGGTCTAACCGTCCTGGCGTGGCAAGTGCGGAGCAGCTGCAAGGTAAGGCGCTATCCTATAATAACATTAACGACACGGACGCGGCCTATGAATTGGTTGCGGAATTTGGCGATAACTCCCAAGGGGCCAAACCGGCTGTCGCGATTATTAAGCACGCCAATCCTTGCGGCGTAGCGGTCGCTGATGACTTTATCACGGCTTATAAAAACGCGCTCGCTTGTGACCCTGTCTCGGCCTTTGGCGGTATTGTCGCTTTGAACGGAAATCTGGACGCGGCCACGGCCAAAGAGATTGTCAAAGTCTTCACCGAAGTTGTGATTGCGCCCAGCGCGGATGAAGACGCGGTAGAGGTTTTCCGTAAGAAAAAGAATTTGCGACTTCTGATTTCAGGCGGCCTGCCTGATGTGAAAGCGCCGTCCATGACACAGCGTAATGTGGCAGGCGGTATCCTCGTCCAAGACCGGGATAATGGCTATGTCGCAGATGAAGATTTGAAAGTTGTGACGAAGCGGCAACCCACCGAGGCTGAAATGGCCGATCTGCGCATGGCGTGGAAAGTGGCCAAGCACGTGAAGTCCAACGCTATTATTTATGTCAAAGATGGGTCCACAGCCGGTATCGGTGCAGGCCAAATGAGCCGTATCGATTCAGCTCGTATTGCCGCCCGCAAAGCTGAAGACGCCCAAGCTGCTGCAGGATGGGACACGCCGCGCACAAAGGGCTGCGCCTGCGCCTCAGACGCCTTCTTCCCCTTCGCCGACGGTATACTTGCGGCGGCGGCTGCAGGGGCGACAGCGATTATCCAGCCAGGCGGCTCCATCCGCGACGATGAAGTGATTAAAGCGGCGGATGAGCAGGGTATCGCCATGGTGTTTACCGGGATGCGGCACTTTAGGCATTAGAATTCAACTTGGCGTCTAGAGAATTGATACGGGGTATCAATTCTAGCCGATTACGATTTTAGCAATAGTTGGGCGCATAACGCCCAACTAGAAACTCCAATGAATGCTAAGCGTATTGAATTAGTACCCAATAAACTGCTTTGCGGTCATATGGTGGCATACGATTGCCTTTAGCAATTGGTGCCGTTTCCGAATACCCCTCTGGCCTCCAAATGCCAGACTCAGGACAAGTGCCCCCAGTACGGACCTTTGTATAGAGAGGTGTTTTGCGTTTAGCCGCCGCTTTGAGATAAGCCATGCTTACTCCTTAAGTTTACCCTTGCGACGGGGAATCGGTTTTGATACGATTCGACTGTAGCCGCTTAGGTTGTTACAGTTTGCGCCGGCTGCCGTTTAAGTTTTCTAGGCTTGGCAGCCGAGCGCGCTCCAACGAAATACTCGGAAGCGTTTCGTCACTATATATAGTGTTGATTTGCTTCCATCCGTCAACACATAGTGTGCCAAAAAAGGAAATTTTTAATTAACGACGCGTTAAGAAATTGGGTTATACCCACTAAAAGCGGGGAATTTTGGGGATAACTCGTTACGGGGTCGAAATAAAAGTGTCGATGGATATTGTATATTTTCATTTTTGAATTGGATTTGCGAATCGTTTAACCCTCCGCCAATCCCCAACCGCCCTTACCCGTCACTTTCCGCAAGACCAAATACAGCGCCAACCCTACTGGCCCGAGCATAAATGTCAGCAACAGGCACGGCACTAAGAGCCAGTGACTAAACCCTCTGCGCCGCGCATCTCGCGCTACCCATGCGCCAACGAATAAATCAAAGACCAGAAAATGCGTCCAGCCGATAATCATGCCGATATCTGAGCTAAAGAGCGTGCGCACGCCCTCTATGCTGGTAAAGCTGCCGCCCTCTGCGCCGTGCCCCATAAGAGCCCAGACCATGCCGCCAATATAGACCGCGCCGAGCCCGAGTGGATAAAACATGGAATGGACAAGCTTATCCGTCAGGCTCCATTTTGGCGCGAGAATAAGCAAAGCCCAAGCGGGCATAACGGAGGCGTTTACAAGGCTGAAAAGAAGGTCATAGGTCATGAAAGCTCCATTTATGGCGGTAGGCTAATCACATTTCTCAAATTTGTCACCTCTGAGCTTTGTTTTATAGGCGGCGAAAAGTTAAGTATTTTTAAGGGAACGAATAGTTTTTCAGCTCGTTTAATAAGCCTGAATACCCACTCTAGACACCCTATGGAGGCAACTATGACATATATAAAAACATTATCAGCGCTTGGCGCCATGAGCGCAATTATGTTGGCCCCAAATGCATTTGCAAGCGACGCGAGCGAGGCCCCTAACGCGGCAATGTCAAATGCCGAAAACTCGCAAGCCTTAGACACTGTTGAGACAGACGATATAATCCCGGTTCAAGACGAAGACGAGAATATCTTTTATAACCATTATGTATCTGATGCTGAGTTATTTGATGCCAGCATCGATCTGAAAGTCGTCGATACGCAGACCTTCGAATATGAAGGCCGAGTTTATACTAACAAAATTGTCACTAAATAGGACGCATTTACGCCTTATTTGAACATGAACTTCATGCTGGTAATTCGGCATGAAGTTTTTTTTGCCCTTGAAAGGAGCTCAAAATGTTAAAACGAATGACACTCACAGCGGCCACAATTGGCCTCATATCTCTGTCAGCCTGTACAACGACGGGTAATACTGAACGCGGCGCGGCCATTGGCGCGGCGGCTGGTGCAGTTGCAGGGGCTGTTATCGGAAATAATACGGGTACTGGTGACGCCTCTACGGGCGCAGCCATTGGTGCCGTTATTGGCGGTGCAGGCGGCGCCTATGCGGGGAGTCAAAAAGACAAAACTGCTGGCGAACCCACACGTATTCGCCAAAGCGCAGAAGGCCAAGAGTTGATTTATGATCGCCAAGCTGGGCGTTACTATTTCGTAGATCGTAATACGGGCCGAACCTATTGGCAGGACGGCGCGATCCGTAGTTATTAGTCTGACGTAAATGTTATAAGATTCGAACACTATGCCCCTGTTTGAATCAGATAAGGCGGCTTAGTAAAAAGCCGCCTTTTTTTCTTGGAGGGATAGTAGTTCGCCTGTTGGCCGTTGTGGGGCAACCAACAGACGAACCGCAAGTTGACACTTGCTGAGTTTACTCTAAGCGTTGAAATTAATAAACTAAAGAACATAAAAATGAACTTCGTGTTCTGAAAAACCAAACACTGTAAAAGAGCTCTTATGGATCGTTTCCGGCGTATGGAAATTTTTGTCGCTGTTGTTGAGGCGGGCCAGATTACGCGCGCGGCTGAGAAGCTGCATTTATCCAAATCAGCTGTCAGTCATGGCTTAAGCGACCTTGAGACATATTTGGGTGTACAGTTGCTGGCGCGTAATCCGCGCTCGCTTCAATTAACCGAAGCTGGTCAAGGCTATTATGATCACTGCAAACGCATTTTAGTTGATGTTGAGACTGTGGAAGAGGGGCTACGAGGCGATGAAAAACGTGTTTCAGGGCACATACGCATTACAGCGCCGGATACTTTTGGATCTTATTTGCTCACCCCTGTCTTTTCGCAGTTCATGGAAGAGAATCCCGATATTACAGTGGATCTGCATCTCACAGAACGCACGGTTGATCTCGTCGAGGAAGGGTTCGATCTTGCGTTTCGAATTAAGCCGACTAATGATAATCATCATATATGGCGTCGTTTGTCGACTGTTCGTATGGTGGCATGTGCCAGTCCCGGTTACTTGAGAAATATGGATAAACCTCTCTTGGATCACAAGGATTTAAAGCATCATAGTTGTTTAAAATATACACGCAGTCCGACTTGGCATTTTATTAAAAACGGCCGAAATTACGAATTTACTCCGAATGGCCGTATTACGACCAATAGTGGAGAGAATTTGCGGCAATTCGCAATTGCCAATCAAGGCATTATTTATTCGCCTTATTTTTTAGTGTACCATGCCTTGTTGAAAAAACGGTTAGTTCAAGTTTTACCTGATTATGAAAGCCGTAAGTTAGCTGGCTATATCGTGCGTCCCGCGCATCGTCACTGTCCTGCGCGTGTACAAAGCTTGATTGAATTCACAGTCGATAGAGTTGCTACGATGCAACTGTTTCTTGCCAATGTAAACGCGCCGATATAAGCGCATAAAAAAGCCCCAAGGCCTGAGCTTTGGGGCTTGATGATGTTATGAGTGCGGGGCTCTACGCGGCTTGCGCGTCGCGCGCTAGGTTCCGCAGCACGTAATGCAAAATACCACCATTTTTATAATATTCATGCTCATTATCTGTATCGATACGCACATTGGCCGTAATGGTTTTTGACGACCCGTCAGGGAAATCAATTTTTACATCGAGCGTTCCGCGCGGCTTAAGGTCATTGATATTAGCAATTGAAACCGTCTCTGAGCCTTTAAGGCCAAGTGACTGCCAACTATCACCCTCTTGGAATTCGAGCGGCAAGACGCCCATACCGATAAGGTTAGAGCGGTGAATACGCTCAAAGCTGGACGCGATGACGGCTTTCACGCCGAGCAAGATAGTGCCTTTGGCAGCCCAGTCACGGGATGACCCATTACCATAAAGTCCGCCTGCAAAGACCACGAGGTCTTTATTTTCTGCCGCATATTTTTCAGCGGCTTCGAATATACTCATGACTTCCCCTGACGGAATGTGTTTTGTCACGCCGCCTTCTGTACCTGGGGCCATTAAGTTCTTAATACGAATATTGGCAAAGGTGCCGCGCATCATAACTTCGTGGTTTCCGCGTCTTGACCCAAAGGAGTTAAACTCATTTTTGGGCACTTGGCGTGCCGAGAGGTAATCGCCGGCCGGGCCGTCATGCTTAATCGCGCCGGCAGGACTGATATGGTCAGTCGTGATGGAATCGCCGAGAAGCGCTAAGATGTTAGCATTTTTAACATCCTCAACCGCGTCAGGCGTTGTTGTCATCCCGTCAAAATAGGGCGGGTTGCGCACATAGGTCGAAGCGGGTGCCCAATTATAAGTTTCGCCGCCTGTGACCTTAATTTTCTGCCACTCTTTATCACCCTTATAGAGATCGCCATAACGCTCAACGAACATTTTGCGGGTAATGACTTTGCGCACAACATCGGCAATTTCTTTGGAGGTTGGCCAAATGTCCTTGAGATAAACATCATTGCCCTTTGAATCCACACCCAGCGGGTCAGCATCAAAATCGTGATGTAGAGACCCTGCCAAAGCATAAGCCACAACAAGCGGCGGAGAAGCGAGAAAGTTAGCTTTCAAATCAGGACCAATGCGGCCTTCAAAGTTACGGTTCCCTGAGAGGACTGAACATGACACGAGGTCGCCCTTGGCAATTGCCTCAGAAAGTTCAGGCGCAAGAGGGCCGGAGTTCCCGATACAGGTTGTGCAGCCATAGCCGACAACATCAAAACCGAGCTGGTTAAGCTCTGTTTGCAGTTTGGATTTCTCAAGATATTCACCCACAACTTGTGAGCCCGGCGCGAGGGATGTCTTGACCCAAGGCTTAACGGTGAGGCCAAGCTTGTTGGCTTTTTCAGCGACGAGGCCAGCGGCCATCATGACGGACGGGTTAGAGGTGTTGGTACAAGATGTAATTGCGGCAATGAAAACATCGCCGTGATCAACAGAGTAATCTCTGCCTTTAACAGCAACAGCAGAATCGCCCGTTGGTGTTTTACCAAATTCATCGCGCAGGATTTTTGCGAAGTGCACATTCGCGCCTTTCAAATCGAACCGGTCTTGCGGACGTTTCGGGCCAGAGATGGACGGCGTGACCGTGGCGACATCCAGACCGATTGTGTCGGTGAAAGTTGGTGTTGAACCATCGCGCCACAAGCCTTGCTGCTTAGCATAAGCTTCAACCAGTTCGATGCGCTGCTTATCACGGCCCGTCGCTTCGAGATATTTTAGCGTATCATCATCAACCGGGAAGAAACCGCAGGTCGCGCCATATTCTGGCGCCATATTGGCAAGAGTTGCTTGGTCTTCGAGCGAGAGGTGATCCAGGCCGGGGCCGTAAAACTCAACAAACTTACCCACCACGCCTTTTTCGCGCAGCATTTGGACAACGCGTAGAACAAGGTCTGTGGCGGTTGCGCCTTCGGGTAATTTGCCTTTTAATTCAAAGCCGACAACTTCAGGAATCAACATGGAGATGGGCTGGCCGAGCATAGCGGCTTCGGCTTCAATACCGCCAACGCCCCATCCGAGGACTGATAAGCCGTTAATCATTGTTGTGTGAGAGTCTGTCCCGACAAGTGTATCAGGGAAAGCATATGTTTTGCCGTCCGCTGTTTTTGTCCAAACGGTTTGCGCCAAGTTCTCAAGGTTCACTTGGTGACAAATGCCGGTTCCCGGTGGCACAACCGCAAAATTATCAAAGGCGCTTTGGCCCCATTTTAAGAAGTCATAACGCTCACCATTACGCTCATATTCACGTTCAACATTTTTCTTGAAGGCTGTTTTCGTACCGTAATAATCAACCATCACAGAATGGTCGATAACAAGGTGGACAGGGTTAAGCGGGTTAATCGCATTGGCGTCGCCGCCAAGATTGACCATCGCGTCTCGCATAGCCGCCAAATCAACAACGGCCGGAACACCTGTAAAGTCCTGCATCAAAACGCGTGCAGGGCGGTAAGCAATTTCATGTGTAGATGTTTTTGTCTTAAGCCAATCTGCCATGGCTTGGATGTCTTCTTTTTTAACGGTGTTTCCGTCTTCGTGGCGCAGCAGGTTCTCGAGCAAGACCTTTAAAGAGCGCGGAAGTTTTGAAATCCCGGTCAGGCCGTTCTTCTCAGCTTCGCCAAGGTCATAATAGGTATAGGTTCCGCCGCGGACTTTAATCTCGCGTTCGCAGTTAAAGCTGTCCAAAGATGCCATGATAATCCTCAATTCATAATGTGAGAGGCTTATAGCACTGCTTGCGCAAGGTTCAATTATAAAGCGGGATTAAGTGAGAGATTGTGCATAAATCCGCCAAGCATAGTTACAGAAGCGTTTCAGGCTCTCTTGAAAAGACAGGCTTTATTCAGGAGTTTTTGGATTGGAATTAAGATAGGTGCGCTCAGTCTGAAAAACACCATTCATCCTGCGTTCATCCTTAGAGCACCACAGGCTGTGCGGGGGATATAATCAAATGGAAGGGAATTTCACGTGAACGTCGTACAATGGAAACATATATTGACGTTGCTAAGCGTAGTGATTGTCGCGGATAACCGTGTTTACAAAGAAGAAGTCGATGCTTTTGTTGAGCGCTCTGTGGCCTTGAAAGAGATCATCACGCCAAAGATGCTATTTTCAAAAAAAATGACCTTTGATTGGTTTGTGATTCACCGCGATGAAATCAAAGATTGGCTTCATGGCCCAGAGCCAGAGGAAATAATTCTTAAGCATATATTGGCCTTGCAAGAGTCAGAATTCCGCCAAGAGATATTAGACGCGCTTTATGCGATAGCGATTGTTGACGGCGATTTCCATGAGGCCGAAAGCAATGTTATTGCTTTGGCTTGTAAACACTGGGGCCTTTCCATGCCCGAGGCGGAAATAGACAAAGCTTAGCCCTCGCGCATTTTGCCGTGTTTTTGAATAAACGGAATTTGGCTAAGCGTGAAAACTAGGGTCAGCGGTAAAAAGCCAAAGACCTTAAATGTCGCCCAAAAATCCTCGCTTTGCGTGCGCCAGATAAACTCATTTAAGCCGGCCATGGCAAAGAAGAACAAACCCCAACGAATGGCCAGCGTATCCCATCTTTCATCCGGCAATTCGACGGCTTCACCCATCATCATCTTAATCGCATTTTTCTTTAAAAAGATGCCGCCAATGACGGCGAGCCCAAAGAGGACATTGATAACTGTCGGCTTCATATAAAAAATCGTTTTATTCCCTGACAATATGGCCAAAGCTGCCGTGACCACGATGATTGCCGTGGAAAATAAAAGCATTTTAGAAATGTGCTTATATTTTAGCCAGCCAATCAGCAAAGCGATGACCGCGACTACCGCAAATATACCGGCGGCCCAGAGCATGGCGTCATCGGGCTGACGCCGCTTAAAGACCTGAAAGGCGATAAAGAAAACCAATAGGGGCCCAAAATCAATCCAGAAATTATTAGGTTTTTTAGGTGTCTGTGTCGTCTGATTTTCCATATCAGGCGGTGTGCATCAGGATAAG
>ENA-ORXR01001958-ORXR01001958.1-marine-metagenome-genome-assembly--contig:-NODE-1958-length-20536-cov-11.616501_pt1 | contig 20536 bp, 33 predicted proteins | sample MGYA00237866_ERZ511479 | MGnify/ENA metagenome assembly ERZ511479 | reverse complement strand
TGTGGGTGGGGCAGCTGGTGGTGGTGATTGGGTGGGAACAGCCGGCTGCGGTAGAGGCCGGCGTCGGTGTAGTATGATTGTGATACATTCGCCCATAACTTGTCACGGACGATGGCTAGGTGTGAGCGGGGAGCTCACGGATATTTCAGGGATGTCCTAGAGTGCAGTTGCAGTATGCCGCTTCCCCAGGCGACTCGTACGAAGGGTTTTGGGGTGACTGGGTTTGCTGAAAGGACACAATGCGCCGTGGTTGTCCTACGGCCGTCCTGTTGTGACTATTTAGCCTCTATCGAGTGTATGAGTTGTAACACAGCCAACGCATACAGATACTTGGCCAGCAGGCAGACAGGGCACCGTGACGAGGTAGCGGCGTATCTGGCCGCTGTGAACTTGGAGGGGCGAGAAAAGTAGGAAGGAGGCGTTTTTACACCTATCGACCTACATTTCCATTCCCAGGACCCTTCAAAGCACCAGAAACGACTCTCTCTGTAAAAGTGGTGTTTTGGTCGAGTTCGTCCTAGACATGCCGTATGCTCCTCCTTCTTGGACCAGATGGCAGCGTGTAACCCGGCGGTGACCAGACCATACCGTCTCCCGCAAAAGCTGAACATGAAGGGCAACGGGTGCTGTAGGAGGTATGCAGTGTTGTTGTTGTTGCAAGAAAAGATGCGAAACTGTTATAGGCAGCAAATGAAGCGCAGGGTCCCGACCCACTGGATTGAACAGTGTCAGAGGAAGTACATGATCCACTGGATTGGACAGTGTCAGTCTCGATCTGCCGAGCACACTGGATTTTAAACATTGTCAGAGGGGGTCCATTCACACTGCTCGGTGGAGCCGTTTCCAGTCTCCTCTGCCTCCGTGCCCACTCAGCTCGTTCCCGGGACGGCTTCGACTGCCGTCGTCAGCGCCTTCTCTGTCATTTACACTATGTCTTAAACGCTATCAGAAGAGACTATCTCCCCCCTACCCCGTTCCCCGTCTCTTCCCCCCAGCACCGATCCTATTTCGGTCACGACCACGCTGACTTTCGAGTTCGCCGCCGCCCCCCCCATTAAAGCTGCTTCCCCACACCGTCTCTGCCTTCCCTCCCCGTTGCTGCCTCCTCCCCATCACCTAAATATTTCCACCGCCGCACCCATATTCGACGGCCGCGGACTACCCATCCCAACACTGACCGCCGCCACCCGCCAACTGCCACCGACTGCCGGCCCCCCTGCCGATGGCACACGCGCCGGGATCGCCGCGTCTGACCGCCGGCGAGGGCGGCGGATAGCGACTGGGGCGGCGATGACGGCTGAGAAGGCGCCAGCAGGGGGGGCGCCGGCCAGCAGCGGTGGCGGCGTCAGCGGCGGGAGCTGCAGCCAGAGGCGGGAGCCGTGACAGAAGCGGTGGTGGCGGCCAGCGTGCCGTGTCGTCACCGCCTGCCAAGACATCCCTAGGCACCCCGGCAGGGCGTGCCAGTCAGCACTGGCAATCCTATTCCAGGGGGATTGGGGGGGGGTGGCGTAGGGAGGTCGGTACAGAGTGTAGGGTGCGCACCCTACATTTCTATCGTCGTTGAGAAATGTAGGCTGCCATTACAGGGGCTCCGCGCCAGCACTGGTGGTGATCCCGCACCCCCAGTTAAAAGCGGTCTTCTGGATCGTGAGGCAGCCTTCCGATTGGCCGAGAGTGCCAGGAAAGGGGTATTCTTCCGTTTTTTTGTCGTACAGAGTGGCATGGACGGAGACCTTCCTGTCAAAAGAAAAAGGGACCCCCAGGCTCAAAAGATGCACCTTTTCTTTTTCTACATTGTCATGTTTTTTTCTGTCCTGGAAGCCCATCGCCTCACTCTACCTCATGGCCTCGTAGCGTGAAGGCCGGGAAAAAATGGTTTTAACTGGGTGTGCCCCCCCCGCACGCGCGCCGGCGGCGGCAGCGCGCGCCGCCTGGCTGGTATTATCCGACTTGTGCCGGCATCAGAGGGATTTTGCGATAAGCTTGTGGTTAGCTTGCGAGGAACTGATCGGTTCCCGAGGCCGTTTGCATTACAGATCCGACAAGCGAGTCTACGAGAGCTTGCCATATGTGGTTATCCAGGGCTTTTTATCCACAACCCGTGGTTATGTGGAACGTTCATTGCTGGCGCCCCGAATTGCTCACACGAGGGCTCAGGGAGTCTGTTCTTAAAGTCCTCTGCCTGGGAGACGCCTTCCCTCCTCCTGCATCTTCCCCTCGTATACAATCCCCCAGCCGCATGCCCTTTTCTTTGCGCGCCCTCCCTGCCGCCGTTTCATTTTCGTCTGCGCCTGACTACCGGTGAGGGCATCTTCATTCGTGGTCCAGTATGGAGCGTGTCCCAGCAGCTTCGTTGGAGAGTGGTCTCGAGGAGGCAGCAGCTGAAAAAGTGCCCCTGGCGTCTGCCATAGCGGCTAGCCAGGGGCGGGTGGAGTCAGCAACACATGCTGATCGTGGCGCCGCCGGTAGCTTAGCGGTCGGCGGGAGCGCTAGCCCTTCCCGGTCTGGGAATGATAAAAACTCCCGCCATAGCTGGACGGATGATGAGAACTACCCTTGTGTCAAGGCCGTCGTGGGCGCTGGTGCTCACGTTTTTCCGTATGGGACGCGCACCAAGCGGTTTGCGGATGCTGCTACGGTCTTCAACGCGCACCCTCAGACAACGAGGACAATGGACGGTAGGCTGCTGCGGGACCATTTCTACTCCCTTAAAGAGGCGTTTTCTTTCAAGGACAAGAAGCAAGCAGGGGAGACGAGGACGGAAGAAGTCGTGACGGCTCTCGACCGTTTGCTGATTGATGTCATCGAGAAGGTGGCAGATTACGAGAAGCGGCAGGAGAATGCCCGTGCCGAAACGGCTGTGCGGGAACAAACGCTGTTGGCTAAGGTCGCCACCACCCGGCAGATCGCCGTCGAGCGGCGGCGGGATCGCTGGCAAGCGGGAGCTCCTTCGTCAGACCGTGGGGACAGCGAAATGAATAATGGGGCGGGATCGGCCGGGCGCTCCGTGGTCGAACCAGCTCAGAGAAAGCGCCGAAAGATTGCGGAGCTGGCTTCTAACGACGTGGTCGGGGTTCTGGAGCGCAGCGAGCAGCGGCGACTTATGCTCGCCGAGATGCAGATGGAGATGGAAAATATCCGCTGGGATGAGGAGCGGAAGGAGCGCGCCGAGGAGCAGGCTCGGCGCGACGAGCACGACGCAGAGGCACGCACTGAGATAGCGGCGCTCGTGCGTGTCTTCGAGTCCCATGTGCGCAAACGTAAGTGAGAGCGGTGTCTCTGCTTGTATTCAATTGCCTCTTGCTGAGTTTATTGCTCCCTTTGTCTGCTCATTTGCGATATCCTGTTCTTGTATGGATTGCATGGGTGTCTGCTGTGCGTGCAAACAATCGGACATAAAAGGAAATCATGTGCTTCGTGCTTTGCCATTTTCACCATACTCTCCAAGACATCGGCCCAAACACGGCCACCGTAGGCCCCCGCACCCCACCCGTCACCATCCCCCCCCCACACGCAGTGGGCCTCTTCCCTCCGCACGGGTCTCATTTGGGCGCCACACCGCCCACCGCAGGGCCGTCGGACAGCGGGTGGCCACCCCACACCACCGCCGCGCCCGCGCGAAGACTGGGGCGAGCATGGTCCATGTAACGGTCAGAGAAACGCGCTCTCCGGCAATGGCGAGCGGCGGCGCCGTTGTCGCGTCGCCACTGCCGCCGCCGCCGCCTCTGCCATCATCAACATCAGAGGCGACGGCGCCGATGTCAACGTGGCGATGTTGGCCATGCCGGCTACGCCACCATGACCCCCGAACCGTACACTTGATGCCCTCAATCGCCCTTGCTCCATGGTGGCGTCGAGGTCGACCGCATGGGCCGCGGCGCCACGGCGGGCGGCGAGCACAACGACGGGGCGAAAGCGGAAATCACTGCCGAGTCACTACAGAGGAGGGGGTGGGTGGGCGCAGCTGCATTTGTGGCACCAAGCCTGCCCGCCGCCGCCGCCTCCACCACCGGCGCGCGCAGTGTCGCAAAAAACGCCGTGTCACCCCAGCCCACAGAAACAGATAGAGACACCGGCCCAGCTGAGGGAACCCACCCGCACACCCTTGATCTACTCTCGCCGGGTGACGCGGTCACCTAGGAAAGCACCCGAAGGCGCAAAGAGGGAGGAAGGAGGTGAGAACGCAGTTATGTTTTTGTTAGGAAGCAGTATCCACTCGGCCTGAGGGGACCTGGAGGTGCCCCAGATGGCCCGAAATCGCACCCCCCTCAGTCCCCTTGATTAGGTTAGCTAAGCCTGAGGGGACTGTCTAAAACTGTCTAGATGGTCACAGGAGTTTCCCGTACATCGGTACACGAGCTCCAAGTCTCACTCCATTTGTTCTGGACGAAGTCGTCCCACTAACAACGCTATTCTGTTTCAGTCGGTGACTGCCGCCAGTGCGCCGTGCACCAAAGACGGCGTTTCCGCCGCCCGTGCGAGCGGTGTCGTCCCTCCCCGATGGTGTCTCTCCCCGCACGTGCCCCTCCCAGCTGGCGCCCCTCGCTGCTGGTGCCCGCCGCCGCTGGCGCGCTTCCCCGCTGTCACCCCTCTCGGCATGGTCCCCTGCCTGCATGGGCCCCTCGCTGCCGGTGCCCCTCGCCGCTGGCGCCTCTCCCTGCCGTCCGCCCACCCCGTTAGCGCCTCTCCCTCTTGGTGGCCATGTCGGCTGACACCCCACCGTGCTGGAGCCCCTCGCTGCTTGCACCCTCCTCGTTGGCGCCCGTCGCTGCCGGCGCCCCTCGCTGCTGGCGCTTCTCCCTGCGGCTACTCCTCCCGGTTAGCACCTCTGGCTGCTGGCAGCCGTGTCGGCTGACACCCCTCCCTGCTGGCGTCCCTCGCTGCTTGCACCCTCCTCGTTGGCGCCCCTCGGCATCGGCGCCCCCCGCGGCTGGCGTCCCTCCTCGTTTACGCCCCTGCTCACAGGGAGAACTCGGTCGTGGCGCCCCTCCTTGTTGGAGCCTGAGCTTTCGAGCGGCCCTCCCATGTCGCGGTTCTCCCTGGTAGCGGCCTACTCTGTTAGCGCTTCTCCCTGGTGGTTGCCCTGTGTGTTGGCGCACTCCCTCGGTGACATGCTCTGCCGTTTTCACGCTTCCCTGGTGGCACCCCTCCATGCTGGCGCTCCTCCTCACGACCGTGCCGCTCGCCCGCTATGCGGTACCTTCGCCGCTAGCTTCGGCCACAGCCACCAGTGGGATGCGTCCGGCGTACTCGCTACACCTTTGTCAACCCGGCATTGGGAGCCCGGTTGTGTAAACGGAAAAAATGTATATGCACAACAAGCAGATCAAAATTGTCACTCTATTTCTGCAATCCGTTTTCAACATGGGGCATCGTAGCGGCGAATAATCTGGTATGTCTCTCTGCTGAGACAGAGAAATGAGAATCCCTTTCTCTCTCTCGCTGTCTGAATGATCCAATCAAATTCCAGCATTGCAACACAAACCACGCTGACAGTGCGCATTCTGACCAAGCGCATCCGGATGAAGCGCGGCCCGCCGCGCGCCTCGCGCCGCGCGCTCTGGGAGCAGCGCCTAGCCCCACAAAACGCGCGACCCGTCCGCCCCACCGCGCGCCCCGTGGGTCCCGCCTCGGCCCGTGCCCTGCGCGCCGCGCCCGTTTCCGAGCCCAGGACATGGGACCCGCCCCGCAACAGAGGCGCCCCGTCCCACCCAGAACGCCTGCTGCCGCGCCGAAGCACTGGCCCACCGCGCTCTGCCTGTCATGCCCTCTGCAGCATCCTACGCCCCCACCCTCCACGTCCCGTCCCACCCCATGCCCCCCACGCCCAGCCTCGCCACGCGCTCAGCGTATCGCACCACGACCTGCGCCCATCAAGGCCTGCCCCGACAAACGCGCACCACCACGCCCGCACTCCGTGCCTAAATGGCCCCACTCTCACCATTGCGCATCTTTATAGTCCGCAATCCGCGCGCAGAGCCCCGCGCGCCGCCCCGCGCCCAGTGCGCCTTGGCGCACCCCGCGGTCAGCTCTCCCCGCCACGCCTCATTTCCGGCGCGCCCCGCCCGCGTCGTGCCCTGCCTGCCTCACCCCGCCCCGCGCGACGCGCACTCCTGTGCGGCATTCGCCAGCGCGCCCAACGTCAACCCAGACGCGGTCCGGGCCCAACGCGCGCAACGTGGCCTCGCCAATCGCGCGCGCCACCCCACGTCGTTCCTAGCACCCGGGGCACGCTGCCACGCCACGCGCCCCGCCGTGCGCTCCACCTATCCCGCACGGAAGCCCTCCATGGGCACCCCACCTTGCCCACCGCCCACTGCCGAAGAGACGCGCGACGCCCAGCGCGCCACGACACGATTGTTTTCTTCCGCGCCATACTGTGACCGGCGCCCAGCGTGCCCGACCCCAACACGTGCCTTTCGCTCTCCACCCCTCTCGCACGGCGCGCGCTCTGCCCCTCCCTACCGTACCCTGTCCCGCGCCTGTGCAACCGGCTGTGCCTGACGCCCAGGGCGTCTGGCGCTGCGCCGCGTCCAGCGCGCTTTGCGCCGCCCCGCGCCCAGACAGCGTCTCGCCGCCACGTGCCCAGCGCGCGTCGCGCAGCCGCGCGCCCTGCGCGCCGTTGGCGATAGCATAAAAGACTATGGCGCAGATGAAACACACGAGATTTGGTGAAAATAAGAAAAAGAAGAACCAAGAGCCAAAAGTGTAATAGATTTCACATCACTTGCTTGAGTATGCCTGCGCGGAGAGAAAGGAAGATCGCATCTCCAAGCGATTGGACAGCGACTTGTAGTTCACAAAAGCAGATGCGCTGTCCCAACCCCCCTTGTCAATCACCCAGGAGTCCGACATGCCAAGCGCCTCGTAGAGTTGCACGCCGGTGCTCTTCCCTGAATGCGTCGCGACCTTGCCAACGTCGAGCATGCCGCTATCCGCCAGCAACTCCCGCACAAGCGCCGTCAGGGCGTCGCAGCTCACCTTCTGGTGTGTGTCCCAAACAGTCGAAGGCACGCCCTTGCTCTTGCGAACCTGCGGGCGGCGAAAAATGGGCCCTGGTCCACCACAACGTACTTTCAACCACAATAATAGCACCAGGCCGGCATCCAGCCTTCAAAACAAAGCCAAAAAAAAGAAAAGAAAGGCTGTGAGCTTTGCGCAAATCCCTGGCCCAGCATCAACCACCCGGACTCTCACCATCTCTCTGAGCGCTCCCAGCACCGCTCCGCCCCATCGCACGACATCCTGCGTCAGGGCGGCGCTGAGTGACTACAGAGGAGACGCAATGGAGTCATCACATCCCAGCCACTACGGCGCTTGGAAGGCTCCGATGTGAGCACAAGCGCCTCCCTCAGTTACCACCGTGGCCACTCACAGCAGATAAAATGAGAAAAGGAGAGGCCAATTCCTTAGATTAAGAAGTGAGACTAGCGACATAACTTGGGTCAAGACCAAGAGGCCCTGGCCACGGCTGGCACACGTACACGCGCCGCTTGAGAGAGTTCTTCGTTTGACCAGTGATGCCGAGCTTGATGCCGTTCGTAGAACTCCCCATGTGCTCCATGCTGCAGGGGAACACGTCAAAAACAAGCCAACCGGGGAAGCATGCAACGAGGGGGGCATGACAATAAGCATGTTGTTGGCTTCAGTTCGTAACCTGCATCGTAGGAGTGACGCACAACTACACAGGGTGCGTGAATGCCATGCATTGCGCAATCAGTGGGGCCACATACAATAGCAGCGCAGACGCCGAAAGACAGAGAACGTACCAGAGGAGAACCAGCTCGTCATAGCGAAGCAACAGGTTTGAGCTCAGCAACGTAGATGAGTACGCCATCAACAGGCGCGCGTCAATGTCCTCTACCGCACGGCCAGCAAAGTGCAAGTCCCAGCAGCGCAAGAGATGGCTAGGCTCAATTGGGTCCACCCTCTTGACCTCCATCTCCCCTCGCCGTGCCTTGGAGATTTTGTGACACAGTACCATCTCCGTCACGTCGGCGGACATGGCCAGGATCCCGCCAAAGGTTGAGGGCACCGCCGGATCCGGGTTCGTCACCACAACCCAGTTTCCCGTGCCGCACGTGGGAGCAAAGTGAGCACGCAGGGCTGCTCGGATCTGATGACTGATCGACTTGCCATTCGTGAGCGAGTCCGTGCGCCAAAAGAGAAACATTGCAATGCGCTCCCCCGTCTTCGCATTCACCTCTGACGGGTCCCAATCACGCTGCTCGCAAAAGAACTGCCACCCCCGGTCAGCTTTGACGTACGAATCGTACTTCTCGTCTGTCGACATGGAACGGTGATCACGCCGGATTGCCGAGACATCGATGGCCGCAGTTGCGGGCAACCGGCCCTCCGGCTGTGGAGCCATGATGAGGTCTGGGCGGAGCAGCTGAAGAGCGATGTTCGAAGAGAAAGGGGAAAGGAGGGAGGATGCACTGGAGGCGCGTGTCGCCCGCGGCCGCTGGGCTGCGCTCGGGCTTTCGTCTGGTGTGGGGCGCTGATCGTCGCCAGCCAGATGGGAAATCAGCAGCGTTGCGGAGCCCTCCGATACTGCGCGGGCCGGCGCGTGCGTGGCACGAGCCGCGCTCAACGGCAGTTCCCGAGCAGACAATAGGCTCAATGACCCAGAAGCTGCTCAGTTATGAATCAAGTTCAGTTCCTACGTGGCGGGCTACTCCAGTTGACCGTGTGCCGCCAAAAGTTTGTGGGCCACGCCCGCCTTTTTCTGCCTCGCTCGGCTGCGTTTCTGTTGTCCGTACTACGCGACACAGACGGGTCGCACTGCCCTTCGTGCTCACCTCTCCACCGCGTTCTGTCCCATACCTTTACGAAGCGGTCGCGATGTCGCGCCTGGGCGACTGCATTGACATTGATTCTGGCCTGCACCCGACTGCCAGGGCGCAAGCGGCGTTCTTCATACCTACTCCACCGACCGACGAGGATTTGCTCCTGTTCTCCTCTGCCGCCGTTTTCTCTCCCCCCGCAGCGGAACCGCTCCTCCCCTGGCTGGCTGATTTGGCCACGAGGCGCCTTGAAAATGCTGTGGTGGTCGGGCGGGAGCTCCGGCACCTGCTGCACGAGTCGAAGAACCCCCGTGGCGATCCCCAGCGTACCGTCGCCACCCCTACCCCCAGTGTTTCCCCGGTTCCGGCTGCCTCGTCTGAGATGCCCGCCTGCTTGAGCGCATCTCGCTGTACTGGCGGCCCATCGACGGAAGCACGCAGCAGGGACGCTGAGGCCTCACCCGTGCTCGATGTGGGCGCGTCGGCTGCTCGTGGTGATGCGACCCGCGTGGCCTTTCGGCGCGATCCGAACCAGGTCATTTTCCGAGGACTGCGGTCGGTGGATGAGCTCATGCTGGCGTGGGAGGAAGGGCACAATGGCTATATGCCTATGAAGACCTTCAAGAAGGGGAAGAGTGGCATGCTCGACCGCGTTCAAATCAACCTACTGTCCAAGGCCTACGTCGTGTGGAAGAAGGTCAACGCCGTGGGAAGGGAAGAGTTCCGGATGATGTACGAGCTTCCTGTCAATGGGGTAACCCCGACTCTGACGGATATTCGCGGGAGGATTGAGCGTGAGAATAGGAGCGCCAAGAAGAGAACGGCAGATGGCATTGTGAAGACCAATTGAAAAGCATGTCTTTGCCCAACCTCTCGTCTGCGGTCGCGAGGGCGGCGACGGAGGAAATTATGGCGAGGTGGCGGGCGAAGCGTGACCGTTCGGCGGCGGCGGCGGCGGGCGCCGAAGCGGAGTTGGCGGCGACGGTGCGGTCTTCTCCGTCCGCCGCGTGCCCCCCTAGACCCCCGACCCGCAGCCGTGTGTACTCCCCCCCTCCCTTCTGCACTCTTCCCGACTCCCCATCCCCCCCTCCACGCCGCCCCTCAGCCGACAGTCGCTGGTCGGTACCGCCACTGTCGCGTCTCAACGCCGTCGACAGCGCGGCGTCGCTAGGCGGCGGGAGCGTGGGCGACGGAACCGGCGAAGCGCGTGCGGCTCCCCTCCTCCCTCCACCGCGGAGACCATGCGCCGCCTCGGTTGGTGACGCGCCCGTGGGGGCAGCCCGTGCCGCGTCGTGGCTGTCGGAGGCGCGCAGCCGCCTCCTTTCAGGTATGGGATGGCGTGCGGCCCCCATCCTCGGCGCACAGCAGGCGGCATCGGTGGTGGCGGTTCGCCGCCCGTGGCGGCGGCGGGCGGCGGCGCTGCCGCGGCGGTTGGCGACGTCGGCTGCGGCGGCGGCAGTGGCCTGTCGCGCGAGCTTCGCCCCCCCCGAGCGCACGAGCAAGTCGGGCCGCGCACGGTGGCGGCGAGACGGCCATGGCGGCGGGAGAGACGGGGATGGCGACCGCCGGGGCGGTCGCGGCAGCGGAGGGTGGGGGGGGGGGGGGAGCTGGAGTACGTCGTCGAGCGGGCGGAGAAGGGCACGACGCCCCCGCCACCAGCTCGCCGCTCCCCGGTGCCCTCACCCCACTGCTTAGTCTGCTCCCCCTCCACCGCATGCTCCTGCTTCCCACTCGATTACCCTCCCCCCTTAACCGCCGGCGACCCGGATCCTCCTCCACAGAGGCCAGCGCCACCATTGACGCCCTGCGGCCGCCGGCGGCCGACACGCTGACTGAACCCACCGCCGCCCCGATCCTCTGCAGCCACTCGGCGACGACCCCCTCCACGGTCTCCGCCAGCAGCGCCGCGTGCGACAGTCGCGTGCTGCACGCCGCTGCCGTCCCGGGCACGACCGGCGAGGCCACTGGCCGCGCCGACAGCGTCGTTTCAGCGTCAGTGGTGGTGGCTGGCATGCCTCCGGGCTCCCCCGCCGCCGGCACGCACGCACGAGCCCGCCTCTTTGTCCCCGAAGCCCCCGCCGTGTGCGCGCCGCGCAGAGGTGCCCGCACTGTCTTGGCGGCCGCAGCCGCCCCTTGCGAAAAATTTGGCGGCGGCGCCCCCTGTTGCAGCACTGACGACGGCAGCGGTCCCCCGACCACTCCCACCGACGCCGGCGAGCGCGCCGACCGTGTCACCACATTGTCTTTCGTGTAATCGGCGGACGCCGTCGGCAAGCTCGTGGCGGCGTCGGTCAGCGGCCGCCGGTACGCGAGGAAGGCATGCACGGTCGCGCCGCGTGCGCCTGCGGCAGCGGAGCCGGGTGCCGCGGCGGGCAACCAGTCGGCAGCAGCGAGCGGCGACGACGGCGAAGGCGCCGTGCTGAACGGCATTTCACCCCCCTCCTCTAGCCCCCGCGAGTCCGCTGGCGCGTTTGCGGTGGCTTCCAGCGTCGGCGACGCCGGTGACAGTCAGCCCCCCTCTCCGGCGACGACCTCGTGGCGGGCGGCGTGGCGGCGGCGGCCCCCCAAGGCGGCGGCCGCGCCAATCCGCCTGTCGTTAGCGCACCCCAACGCAGCAACCGCCGTGTCGCGGATGGCGGCGTGGTCGCCGCGAGGGCAAAGAGTCGTGGAAAGGTGGCGGAGAGCGGCGGCCGGAAGTCCGCGCCGACTCTGGTGGAGGGCGGCGGCGCGGCCGACTGGTTGGCGCCCGGTCCCCCCCCCCCCGCAACGCTGTGCCTCCCGAGATATCGTGTCGCCGGCTGGCGGCTGGGCATCGGCGGCGAGTGACGGTTGCCGCCGCCCGGCGACCCGCGGTGTCCCCCCCCCCTCAACACGCAGCAGCTGCGGCGGCGCGGTGGTTGGCACGGTCCACGCGCCCTCGGGGGCGCCATGTGGCAACCAGGTCGGCCGATTGGCAGCCGGCTTCGGCCACGCCAGCGCCGACCGGAGGCACGATGCTGCACGGCGGCGCAACGCTACCGCCCCCCTCGAAGTTCCACCCCGCAGTGGCGCCGTCCTCCGCCGCGGCGATCCGTCGACGGGCGACCGGATGTCGGCGGCTGACGGCGATGGCTGGCGCCTTTCCACCGGCGGCGGTACCGTGGATCCCCCCCCGAGCGAGACGTGAGAGAGCGGCGCGGCGGAAAACGCCAACATGGCAGCGGGCAAGGAGGCGGCCGCGCGGTACCCGGCGTCCCCCCCCTCACGGCAAGCACGGCGGCGCCGGCGGCACGCCGGTCGGCAGCGGCTCCGACGTTGGCGGCCAGGCGGCGAGAGGCCGCAGCGATGTGACGGTTGCCGCACCCCGGGCGCCGGTTCGGGCGCGCGGCGGGTAGCGGCGGCCGTACGGATCGAGGGGGGCGCATTGCTGCCGCTTCGTCCCCCGAGGCGGCTCCGTGCGTGTCGCCGGGGCCCCGTCCCCGTAACGAGGTTGCGCCTGCGTGTCGCCAAGGTCGGCGGCGCGGCGTCGGCGGCGCGGTGTCGGAGATGTGCTGGCGGGGGGATGAGTGCGACCGGCGATTGCGGCCGCGATCCAGCGTTAGCTAACCACCGCGACGAGGAGTGGGCCCCCGTCGCCCCCGCGTACCCGGTCCGTCGCTGTGCGCCCCCTCCGCCGCCCCGTGCGGCTGGGAGCAGCTTGTGCTGGTCCCCCGCGATGACGAAGCGCCGAGGGAGTGGGCAACCGATCATTGGTGGTCGCCCGAGGCGGGGGGGACGGAAGATCGGCGGGCGTCCGGGGAGCTGGGGAGAGTCGGAGCTTGCGCGCGGTCGACTGCGGCGACGACGCCGGCGGCCGATTTGGCATCGGCGGCGGATGGGCACGGGCGGCCCCCAATAGTCTTCGCCATCGGGTGGGGTGGTGGCGGCTCCGGCAGACAAAGCGGTGGCACCACGCGCCACACGCGGGGGGGAGGTGCCGCTCGGTTGCGGGGAGGGGGGGGGGGGGGCCGCGGGGGGGGGGGGGGGGGGGGGGGGGGTCGCCGATAGCGGCGCGCGCCTCGCCGTGGCCGGGGCGGGTGGCCATCGCTACGCCGAGCGTCGTCGCTCGTCTCCGCCTGGCCGCCGCCGATGGCGCCCACGGCACTCGGCGCGTCGCCGTGACCACCACGCTCGTCCGGACTTCGGACGACAGTGAGCACGGCTGCCTCGCCGTGCGCAGCGGTTTTGGTCTCCACCACCTCAGCGCCGCCCCCCCCCTGTGCCCCTTTAGGAGGGGGAGCCCGACGCTTGCCGCTACGTGGTGGCGTCCACAGTCCTCTGCGGGCAGCATGCTGCCGGCGGACAAGTTGCCGCCGAGCGCTGGGGGAAGGAGGGCCGCCGCCGCGGGGCGGGGCTCCGGGAGCGCCAAGCCGGACAGGCCGTCAGGTGGCGTCGCCGCCGGCACGGCCTGCCGCTGATTGGGGTAGGATTCCACCACGGGTTGCCGCGCGGCGGCCGCCGACGTCCTCCGCCCGCGTTCGGAGTCGGGGGGGACGCCACGTCCGGTGTATGGCGCGCCGGTCGCCGACCGGCCTGTCGTGCTGCCGCCCACAATTGTTGGTACGACGCGTCAGCTGACGCTCGTCGCCACGGCCGCGCGGCTTTTGCGCCGCTGTGGCTACGGTACCAGCCGCCACCAATCTGTCGCTGGGCAGGTTGGCGCCGCCAACACGCGGATCGTGGCCGCCGCCGCCGCTCGCTGCCACCGTCACCACACCGCCTGCCACCAGGCTGTCGCCGGGGTCGGTAGAGCGGTCGGTCACGGCGGCTTCGTCGCCGCCGTCGCTGGGGGCCGTCGCCACCGCGCCAGCTGACACGCGGGGGCCGGAGGGGGGGGGTGCTGCGACCCGGCGCGTCGCCGCCGCCGCCGCTTCTGCTCGCTGCCGCCGCCGCGCCGACCGCCGCGGCGCCCACCACCTGCGTCCCCGGAAGGGCGCGCGCCCCGATCGCACGCGCCCCCGCCGCCGGCCTAGGGCTGCCGACCGACATCGCCATGAGCTCGCCGACCAGGTCGCCGCCCGCCAAAAACGACGAGGTGGCGACACGGTCGGCGTGGTCGCCGTCGCGGTCGGGGCGGTCGTTGGACTTCGGCTGACGTCATTTCTGCCGCAGGTGCCGCCGCCCGTTTTGACGCTTGGGTCGGCGGCCGCCGCCGCGGCACCGCAGCTGGCCGCGTGCAGCGCCACCGCTGTCGCTGCCGCGCTCTCCCCATCCGTATTGCCGCTGCCCGCGGCCTCTTATCCGGCGCAGTGGGTCGCGGCATCCCAGAGTGCCTCTGGGGGGGGAACATGGGACGATCGCCGGCCGGCCGGCAGCAAGCCGGCGTCGCCGTCGGCGCTGCTTCCGCCCGCGGCCACCATGCTGCCGCTGCCCGCTGCCGCCACCGAGACGGCGTCTCCGTAGAAAACCTCGACACGTGAGACGGGGGCGACGGACGAGCGCAACTGAGTGGGACTGGAAAGCGGGGCAGGGGGTGCACCGGCGGGCACGTCGTGGTGCCATCGCTCGCCGTGGCGGCGCGGAAACCGCTGGCCGCCTCGCGCCCGCCTGTTCCTGGGGGGGGCAGCGCGGCGATGGGCAAAGCGCGGGGACACGTGGCGACTCGCTGGCCGTGTGGCGAGGCGCACGGGGAGACTGCCGGCGACGGACGCGTCGCGACGCCCCTCGCCGCCTTGACGGCCCCCCCACCCACCGATGGGGGGGTACCGACATCGCTGCCGCTGTCGTCGGCAGCATTTATGGGGGCGCCCGGTGGCGCGGCGACCACGACTGCCGACGTGAAGGCGCAGATTTCGGGGGACCGGGTGAAGAAGCCCGGCGCGGTGCCGGTGCCGGCGACTGCGGGGGGGGCCGACGGCGAGGGGGCCGCCGGCGGTGCGGTGTTGGCACGGCCATCTGGCGCGCCGGCGGTCGGCAATCACGTGGCGCCGCCAACGGCGGCGGTGCGCAGCGGTCCCGGCACTGACGCCTCGGTGCTCGCGGGGAGTATGAAGATGGGGGCTGTGCGGGAAGCTCGGGGGGTGCATGAGGCGGGAGGGGAGCCGCAACGGAGGTGGGTCGGGGGCTCGGGCGGGCAGGGGACGAAAGGCAGCGACTGCGTCGCAGCCAGTCAAGACGTCTCGGTTCCTCCACGCCCCCACACCGACACCCTCCCCCCCGCTTTTCGTTCCGACGGTGACGACGCCCGCGGCCTCGGGGCGCCTGCAGCGCTCGTTCGAAGCCACATTCCCCGTGGCGAGGAGGGGGTGGCACCGCCCGCCGCCGCGTCCACGGCCGCCACCACACCGTCGCCCACCGCCAGCACCTCGCCGCTGTCGCCGCTGTCTCTGAGACGCCGCCGCCGTGGCCATCGCCCATGCCACGTCGCCGCCGCCTTGCGCGGCAAGCCAAGGAGACTGCGGTGTAGGGGGGGAGGGCCACGCGCCGTCCGTCGGTCGCCGCAGGAACGCCGACGTCCAAGTCGGCGGCTCATGTGAGGGGAGGCGAAGCGATCGGCCGCCTTTGGCCGCCGCGGCCGCCGCCGCCTCCCGGTTGCTGCACGCCGCGTCCATTGCCGCCACGCCGCCGCCGCCGGAGGTCGCGCCAGCGGGCACCGGCGACTCCGCGTGCGCATCGACGCACGCTCTGGCGGAGTTTTGGGGGGGGGGAGAGAAAGACCTGGGGGGGAGCCGCTGGCGAACGGGGCGGATCGGCGACGGCCTCGGCGCCGCCGTTACCCGCGGACGATACGGGGGCGGTGTCGCCGCTACCGGTGGCAATGCCCGGCGCCGCCGGATCGCCGCCATTGGCCGCTAGCGCTGCCACGTCGCTGCGCGCCGCGACCCGCGCCGATGTCCCGCCGTCAGCTGAGTGCGTGCCGGAGGGGCGCCGGCACTGCCGCCGCACCGCCACTGGTGGTGTTTTCTGCGCGCGGGGGTGGGCATACACCGCAGATGCTGTCTCCCGAGGATGGGGATGGGGCACCAGCCCGGCCCCGGTCGTGGGCTCGCGGGTTGACTCTCTGCCTCCCGTGGAGAAGGGAGCCGCCACTCATCTGGCGGCCAAGCGGCAGGCTTCCGGGCGTGGCGCAGTGAGCGAGGGGACTGGCGGGCTGTAGAGGCGATTGGTGAGACGGGATGCCTCGGGCTCGATGGGGTCTGCCTGATCAGGATGCTCTTGATCGGTTCTGATCCTGTAATTTTATTGGACCTCTGAGAAAGAGAGAGAGAGACAGGGGTTTTCTAATATTTGTGTCGACAGAGGAACACACGAGTATAGCTGCCGCAACGTTGCCCCACGCCCAAAACGGCTAGGAGAAAGTGAAAGAGGGATGTTTTCTGCATGTTGTACCTATTCGTATTTTTTGTTATCGCACTCTGGTTCCAAATGCCAGGTTGCGAAAGGTGTGGCGGGCGTGTCGGCCGCGTCCCGCCGCCGCGGGCCGCACTACCAGACTGAAAGGAAGGGAGTGCAAGAAAAGGTGGGTGCGTGACACGGTTGTGTGGATGGGGAGAGGCGACACGTGGGGGAGGAGCTGCCGGCGAGGACCGTTTGCGACGATTCGCGGCGCCGGGGACGACTGGCGTCTCCGGGGAGGTGCCCCGGCCGCAACACGCGGCGGCGGTAATGCGCGCCAGCAAGAGAACCGACATCTGGACGAGAGCCAGCTGGGACGGTCGCTAGTGGAGAGTGGCGCCTGTCCAAAAGCGCGAAAGTAGGAAGGAGTGCCAGAAGGGAGGGGCGCCCGCAGGGAGCGGCGCCAATAGAGCCGAGCGCCAGCAGCGAGGGGCGCCGGCCAAGAGGGGCGCAAGCAGGGAGGGGGAGACGGGAGACGGTGGGGCATGGAGCAGCGAGAGACCGCCTCGAGATGGTGTTGGTCTCTCACACCGACATCAGCAGCCCCACGGAAAGACACCAGACTGCCGAGAGCGTCGTTGTATCTTGTCGCCCGTGACCGCTGTGGCAGCGGAATAGAAGTCGTCCAAGAAACGTCCACGACCGCGCTGGCCGCCTGCGCCCAGCAAGAAGGAGGACCAGCTCAGCCGTACGGGCACGGGAGGCAAGGTAGTTCAAGTCATGGGGCAGGTGTAGGGGGTGGTGCGGGTGCGGGCCTGGGTGGGGTTGGGTGCAGCGCGGTGACAGGGGCAGTGGACGGCGAAGGCGCCCCAGAGTCATTCTGAGGGGGTGCGCCATGGTCCCCTTGCTAGCAGAAAGTCGGGACTCCCTTCTTACCCTTAGCAAGGGGACCAAACGTGGCTTCAAAGGGACTCCTGAGGGGACCGACGTGTCACTCGAGCCCCGCCCCAGGGCCCGTGAGAAGGGGTGGCTTCACCCATTCCGTCCCCTCCCAGAAGTACGATGATCACAGAGCAACGGAGTTGCCCTAATAGTGGGACCGACGTTACCTCAATGTACCGTCCTCCCATCCCACTAAGCGATAGTCCCCTGCCAGGGATAAGCCGGGCCACGGGCGCCCCGCTGTCCCCTTAAGCTATCCGAGCAATCGGGCCCAAATGGCCCCGAATCTCACACAGTAGCCTCCCCATGGGGAGATCTGGGGATCCATACCTGTGGACCTCCCTACTGTCAAGCACAAAAATCAAGCAATAAACACTCACATGCAAACGCCCCACAATCAACAAAGATAACAGCCAGCAAGGACAAGGCCACCTGTCCAATCTGGGTCACGCCATGTCAACGGCAACGATCGGTGCCACGCTGGCGACCGCACCGGCCAGTGCCGCGGCCCGGCTCCGCGTTATGCGACACGCAGCCACCCATTAGGCGCCGCTATCTCTTGAGCGACGCCGACGCCGGCGGCCACGCCACCATCTCGTGAGCGACACCACCGCCGGCGGCCGCGCCGCCACCTCGTGGCTGAAGACGCCGCCGGCGGCCGCGCCGCCATCTCAGGAGCGGCGCCGTCGCCGGCGGCCGCGCCGCCATCAGCGGCCGGCACCGACTGCTCCTCGGTGGTCGCGGCGACTGTGGCGTCCGCCGCCAAGGACATGTGACGAGTACGGGGGTGACAGGGGGGCGGGGGTGGGAGACAGATGGTGACGGCTTCAGAGCGCACCCGCATTCCCACCTCCCACACCCGCCTCTCCAACACCAGGAATACCAAGATACTGCCGCCACGTTGGCGGTGAGCAGTCGAAAAACGTGGACGTAGGCCCGCCGTACACACAACACCATAAGTTCCATACCAAGGCACCTGTCTTGTAAAGCAACCCGACGGGACCCTCCCGTATCTTCAGCTTCCGAGGGAAGTCGAGGGATGAGCATACTTGCTTAACATCCTTAAAGCCCCACTCAACAGTTGTTCGGGGCACCTTCATGGCATTGTTGTGAGCATCCTGATCCGGCGAGAGAATACCTTCAAAGGGTGTCTGCAGCCTTGGTCTCATCATATAAGCAAGGTCACCATACAGGTAGTACTGCTCCCAACCCACGATGAGCGCGTCCGCCAGCGTTGCGTCCATTTCAGACTCGTGGTACAGTGTCATATCATGTCGTCGCCCTTCAACTGGGCCGAACAAATGGAAGAACAAGCCGTCCGGGGTCAGTACATTTTGGGACTTGAGGGCATGCTTGCGTTTGTGACCGCTGTAGCACGCCCTCAGGAGTCCCCCACCTGGAAGAGAAACAAAAAGAGCAGTGCCATGAATGAAGCCCACGCATTTGTCAAGAGATGCCCCTGCCGCCTCGATTCGTGCCGCAAATAGAGGAGATCTCTCACGCATAAAGTCACCCCTCCACTCGGACAAGAGGTGACCCCACTTGGACACAAACCTGGCCACAGAGGCAAGAAATACAGCGCAAAGAGCACTGCGGCTTCGACCAATGAGCTCCTCCAGGTCCATCCAACGTACAAAGGATGAAAGGCGTCGCAGCATGATACAAGGACACTCAACAGCATGCACATGGTAGCTTGGATAACCAAAGAGAAACTCGAGCTCGAATCACGCGGCCAGCTGACCAATGTGATGGGGTAGAAAGCGGAACAATGCAAGCGACTCCTCTGATGAAAACGCGCTGAGATTTAAGGAGGACGCGCGCACGGAGGCAGAGCGAACAAGCAATAGCGTCACCTCTCGTTATGCGCGTCGATACGCACGCACGAGCACGGCAAGGTCAGCGAGGTACAAGCCCATGGCGTCTTCCACTAGGAGAGCGTTGGCCATCGTCCTGCGTGGGGCAATCCACCGGTGCAGCATGTGCTCTCGCAAAGACCCCGCTATGGTCGCTACAGGGGAGCAGACGTAGCGCACGGGAAAATGACCCGCGACAACGGCACGGCACGGTGGGGGGTGCGTCATTACAGGTGGGACCCGGCACATAAAGGAAACCCTGCAATCTCTTGGCAGGTTGGGGTCATTGGCCTCCACGGGCTGGATTGGACGCCATTCCAGGCCCTACCGGCCTGTTGGCACGCCTGCCCAACGTGCCAGTCGACCGTGCCAAAATTTCGTCCAATCTAAACAAGAAGATCCCATCATTCCAGGACTTCAAAGCACAGCCCGGGAAGTGCCAGGGGGCCTTTCCCCGACGACACATCTGGTGGCCTGATCAGGATTGCGGTGACGAACAAGCCAGAACATGTGACGACGAACACATCGGTCACGAACTGCCCTGCAGACAAAACCGGAGAGGCCCAGAAAGCTTACATGAGTGATGAGAGCCAGTCCGCATCCCATGATTGAAGCCGACCAGGCAGGTAGCGGACCAATAAAAAAAAACATTTTGACGAAGATGTCACCACGTAAAGCTCGCAGAGCACGCACGCATGGAAAAATGGGCGGATGACACGACCTGTATTCTTTCCTCAGATGCGCACGTCCCAGCCAGACATCAATTGCAAGCGCAACTGAGAACGCCAAGTGAATGAACTCTGACAGCCAAACAACGACATGCCACCTTCACGTTGATGGCCTGGCAAGAACCGTGCCCGCCTGTTTCCACGGTTCGTGACAGGGGAGCCACTGGGCGCCCCGCTTTTGCGGCCGTCGCGGTCCGCTGCATTGGGTTGGGCGTGCTGGGGCCCCTAGTTTGACCACGCATAGAGTGGCAGAGGCCATCAGCGATGAGCAAGAACCGCATATTTGACCAGCCCTGTGCATTGGCCCCCCGTTCTTGGGGGCTGCTGGTTAAATGTCTGCCCGGTGGACCGCCCCGGTTGCTGAGGGACCGCTGTGGCCGCCAGATTCCACGGTTCGTGACACGGGAGCCACTTGGCGCCCCGCTTTTGCGGCCGTCGCGGTCCGCTGCATTGGATTGGGCGTGCTGGGGCCCCTTATTTGACCACGCATACAGTGGCAGATGCCATCAGCGATGAGCGAGAACCGCACATTTGACCAGCCCTGTGCATTGGCTCCCCGTTCGTGGGGGCTGCTGGTCAAATGTCCGCCCGGTGGACCGCCCCGGTTGCTGGGGGACCGCTGTGGCCGCCAGTTTCTACGGTGCACGGCCGGGCCCCCTCAATCGAATGAATCTAGTGCAGTCACAACTGACTCTCGATTTTACGTTGATATTCTCATCAATATGGAGAAGAGCATATTTAGGTAGGATGTCATCCCTGTTTGTAGTTGTGAAAAGATTGTTTTTTTGCGCAATGCCCTTTTTAAGAAATGGGGCACCGGTGCCCATCCGCGCTCCGCCGTCGGGACACAACGTAATTCTTGTGTGGTGCCAGAACGAGTCCTGCAGCCTATCTCGCCACCGCTACAGCCACCGACGTGAAGGTAAGGTCTGCC
>ENA-ORXR01001957-ORXR01001957.1-marine-metagenome-genome-assembly--contig:-NODE-1957-length-20539-cov-14.207898_pt1 | contig 20539 bp, 19 predicted proteins | sample MGYA00237866_ERZ511479 | MGnify/ENA metagenome assembly ERZ511479 | reverse complement strand
GGGGGGGGGGGGGGGCGCCTGCGCGCGGCGGTGGCAAACAGCGCCAAGCACCGTGGGGCAAGCGGCGGCCGGCCACCACCGCGGGCGACCGGTGGCGCGCGCGGCCCCGGGGGATCGCGTAGCGGCCCTCTGGGACGACAGCCGACCCGCGCCGGGCATGCATCGCGGCGCCTGCGGTTTGGACAGGCGTTGGCCGTCGGCGGGTGCACACGGGGGGGGCGCAGCGGCGCGGGGACACCGCGGCCACCGGCACACACCCCCTGCCGATGGATTGGGGCCAGGCCGACCGCGCCGATGCTTCATTCACGCCGCGCGAGGTCGGCGGCGGAGCGCATGGCGCACCTGGGGCGCGTACGTAGCTCCCCGGTGGCGGGAGGTGGCGGCCGCAGCCCGCCTTGCATCGGCCGGGACCGCCTTGGGGCGGGCCCGGCCGGGTCGGCCGGCGTCGGTCACCCGCGAGGCGCCGCGGCAGGGCCCCACCGGCTGACTGGCTGTGGGGGGGGGCCGCCGCCGAGCCGCGGCACGAACGGGTGGCGTCGTGGCCCCCCGATCGGGCGGGGCGGCCACCGCCTCCTGCGCCACAAGGGGCCCGTCGGATGCGCGTTGCCGAGGCACACGGGGGAGGGGCGGCGGAGGCGCCGCGCCCCGCCCGATGTGCTGCCAGACACTGCCCGAGTGGACACTGTGGGTGGCAGTGTGAGACAGGTGACCGTGCTGTGGTGCAAGACAGCTGACGTGACCCGCAGTGGCCCGCCCCACCGTGTGCCGTGAGGGGCGCGCGCGTCGGGCGGCGCGGGGGCGTCCCGACCCCAAATCCGCGGCGGCCAGCCAGCCTCCACGCCCGACGCCAGGTGTGACAGCGGCACCGAGTCACACAGCACGCGCTCGCTCGGATCCTCTGTCATGCGCCAGCGGGATGAGCGGGGGAATGAGGGGCGGTGAGCCAACCGCCTTGCGCCGCCGCCCCCCCCCCCCGCCCACCGCAAGCCGCTCCCGCCCCGCCCGATCAAAGGGGCTCTACGTGGCACGACAGCCGGTGCGCGGTGCAGTGACGTTGGGCGTCCCAGCGCGTTGGGGCGGGCGATCACCAGCCCAGCACCCGGCATACAGCGCCCTCGGTTGAGGACGAGCCGGGGGGGCGGCGGGGTCAGCCGCTTCGCAGCTAGCCACGGCGGGCGGCCCGGCCAGGGGCGGTCCGCAGGGCCTGACACCGCCGCGGGACCGCGGGGGCCTGGGTGGACAGCGCCCCCACCCCGTGGCGGTCGCCAAACGGGGGGCGACGGACCGGGCGAGCGGCAGGCGGGCCCCGCACCACCGCGGCCGCCCCGCCGCGGAGGTGGGGGCGCGGGCCCACGCTATGGCAGCGTCCCGCGTGCCCGCCACAAGCGCGCTGCAGGGTGCGGCGCACGGCGGTGGTCGGCTGCGCGCGCGCAACCACCACAGCCGTCGGGCGGGGGCGGCGCGGGGCTCGACGGGGCGCCCTCGCCGCGGCGTGGCGCCGGCGCAAACCGGTGGGGGGTGGGTGCCCTTTTCATTTGGTGCCTGGAATCTTTTTGGGTGTCCATCTGTCAGCCGGGTCGGCGGCCGTGGGGAGCTCGGCAGGGCCCGCGCGCCCAGTTCCACCCCACGCCGTGCACCGGTTGACGGTCGGGGGAGGGCCAACGCAGGTCGACGTGGCTCTCGCAGCGGCGCGGGCGGTGGGCTTTCGTCAACCCGCCGCCAAGCATACGTGCGCTGTGGGGGCCCCCGCGCGGCAGCACCGGGGGCTGACGACGCGGCGGTGGGCGGCGGGGGCGGCCACGCGCGGCTGCCGAGGCTGGCTCTGGAGGACAGCACGCCGCCGCGGCAGGTCTGGACGAGGCAGGGGTGGCCACGGGCGCAGGGCACAAGCCCTGGTTGCCAAGCGCATCGTGCTCGTGGCCGTGGCGGTCGTTTGGGGGAACGAGGCGTGCCGTCCTGCGCGTGGGGTGGGGGGGGGGCGCACCGCAAAGCAAGTGCCACACGGCGAGCCATCGAGGCTCCCACGCGGCGGCAGGGGTGCGCCCCCACCCTTGGCCAGTACGATTGCGGGCGCCAGCGCGGCGCTCGGTTGACGGGCGTGGGGCGCCGTCCTTGCAGAGCCGCCCAGGGCGGCGCCATGCCCGTGTGCGCCATGGGGCTTCATCTCGAGCGGGCGCAGTATTCGAAAATGGGTGGAACGTCCATCATGTGGGTGAACCCACAAAAAATTCGACAGGGTAGCCACCGCGGTGTCCCAGGGCGGGGCCCTCGCGCCGGCCGCACGAAGCGTCGGCTGCCCGCCAACCGTTGCCCCTCCCGCCCTCCTCCCCCGCGTGCGACACCCGCCCGGCGTGTGGTGGTCCTTTTGCGGCGGTGTCGCGCCGCGTTGGGGGCGGACGGCTGCTGGCGGGCCGACGGCACGCGGCGGGCGGCATGGCGCTTGTGGCGAGCGCGGCTGAGGCGGGCGTATGGGCGTGTTGCCGCGGGCGGGACAGGCTGGGGCCCACCCATGGAGGGGCTGACGCTGCGCCGCCGGTAGAAAACCCCCACCGTGGCCGGCGCTTCCCGCTCACCCGCCCCGCCGTCGTCACCCAACGCTCGGACCGCCACTCCTCACGGCAGTTGGGACACCCCTCCCACCACCGCCAGGCGCCAGCCCTCGCGCCCTCCCGACCGTGAGCGCTGGCGCCGCCCCTGTCACCATTGCCACCACGAACGTGCCAAGACACCTGGTCCCATCCTCCGCTGCTTCAGGCGGCTGTGTCTGCCGTGCCTCATCTCCCCCGCCCGTTGCTGCGGACGCCGACGACCACCGCTGGGAGCAGCGGCCCCGCCCCCTCGGTCGGCAGCAGATTCCGTCTGGCATCTCCTCACGGACGCGGACGTGGTCCGTGCGCCATGACGTCGTTTGTCCCCCCCCCCGCTGGCGGCACGGTCCGCCGCGCAGCACCGTCACCTGCCTTCCTTCCAAGCCCACCGGCGGGGCTCGGCCGCGTCCGCCCGCCGCTGCCGCCGCCGCGCACCGCCGGCGCCTGCGTCTCCGGGGGCGCGGCCAGTGGCGACCGCCGGTGCGGGGGCGGGGGAACGCCCCGCGTCGCCAGACGTGCCGCCGCGCGCGGCAGCGTTTGGGACGATGCAGGCGGCGGCGGTGGGGGGGTGGGTGCTGGTCGGCGGCGGCGGCGCCGTCTGCCGCGGCGTCGTGTGCCGCGGCGCGGCGGGGGGGCGGGGGGCGACGGCCGTGGGGCGGGCGGCCGCGGCACGGGCGCGTGGTGGAGCGGGTCAGGTATGAGGCGAGCGGTGACGTGCGTTGGATCATGCACCGAGGCGGGTTGTGGGTACACCTCGCAATAAATATAGTAGAGCGTCAAGTCAACTTTAGAGCGGCAGTGCGTTGTCCCTGATGTTTTTCCCATCCTGCTTGCCGCCACTGGCCTGTTTGAGCGGGCGAATACCAACAGTGGCCACCAACAGTAGAGTACAGTCTATCTGGAAGCGGTCCTCCCTCTCCTCTGGCGCTGCGAGCGCAGCTACCAGGTGGACCAGCCATCCAGCCACACCGTTGCTCCTCGTCACCTCCGCCCTCCCGGCCACCGGCCACGACTGTCGCCGCCGTCGCGCGCCCGGAACCCAGTCGCGCCCAGCAGCGTGGAGACCGCGTCACTGACGACATGCCACCGCCTTGCCACGAGCTGTGGGTCAGTTTTCCCCATCCGGCGCCGCCACCTGCTGTACTCTCCAGAGAGGGTACAGCTATCGCCGTCGGTTGTTGCAGCAACCGCCGCGCAGAGGCGAGGCGGTGCGGGCGTATCGGCGGGGGCGTGTTGGACGCCGGTGAGCGTTTGGCAAAAGACAACTCTGCCGCCCGAGGCCACCGCTACGGGCGGCGGCGCGCTCCCTGCGTCGCGGATTGGGACTGTGGGGGACGCGCGGGCGACGGCTATGGCCGTTTGCAACAACAGATTGGCGTGCCCACGCTCGCGAGAACTTGCAGCGGCGTGGCGCTTGCAGTGCGTCCCACGCCGGCCACTAGCATGGACGCGGCGGCACGCCAGCGGCCGAGGAGAAAGACGCTGTTGTCGGCCAACCCCTGGCCTGGCCGCCCAAAGCAATGGCCCGCTGTCGTCGTCGGCATCGGCATCGATGGCAGCGTCCCGGTGCGCGACGAGAACGGGCGCCAACACGTCAAGTGCGTCGTATGCATACCATTGCTGTCATACATCAAAAAAGCGTGAAGTGCAACGAACAGCCTTGGAGCGCGCAGCATTGTCTTCTTTTGTGCTTGACTGGTCGGCGGTTGCACACTTAGAGCACAACCACCAACGTCGATTTTTACTGCATACGAACCTCAATTCAGGTGCAACGTGTGACTCTCTGAGTGGTGAGAGAACATATGTGAAGGCTGTTCGAAGATCTCAGGCCGATCGGGACCGCGGGCCGAGGGGACTTACCTCAACACGGGGGCTACATATTTTTCAACGAGGCAGACTGGAGCTTGGCATGGGTGGGAGAAATCGTTCACATACGACCTGCGAACAGAGGTGAAGGGGCTGGAGGAGGACAGGAGAGTCGGAATCAGCCCGGCTGCTGTCGAAACGGCGACAGTTGACAGGCGAGACGGGCGCGCCCGCGTCGGGAGGTGGTGGGATACCGTGACACGAAGCATATTCAGAGATAAAGTCAGAGCTGTCACACGCAGATATCTTGATCGAGACACAATTTGGGACGACGCGTGGCACCTGCCACGTCCGAAGCGTCCCCTCACGGAGAATTTGTCTTCTGTGGCGAGGACAGTGCCTTGCTGTCGCCGAGTCCCGCACGCGCGTGCTCTCTGACGCACGCGACGTTGGCGGCGACTGGGGCCTCCATCCCGTCGGAAAAGGAGGCACGGCACGCCTCTAGAAGGTCGAGCGGGGATCAGTACCCCGCCCGAAGGTGGTCTCTTGCGCTTCGAGTTTTGCAGCTGTCAGGCATCGCCTGGCGAGGGGCCTGACGATCGAGATTTCGAGCACCCCTGCAGCCACGTGAGGCTGAAATCTCGCAGCTCGGCAGATGGTTGGCTGTGCCACGGTCGCCGGAAGCCGTCCTGCACGCCGCCCGGGAAAGAAAGGGTTGCACCGGGTTCTGGGCAGTTCCTTGCTCGACGCAGGCTCCTGGCCGGCCCGCCCGCCCCCGCTCGCCCAACGCTGCCGCCGAACCGCCTCGGCGGCGTCCGTCCCAGCGAGAGTGACGGAGGCCCGCTGGCGTGGCCGTGGGCGGTGGTTTCCCGCCCGACACTGGTGGGTTGCCGCTGGTGGGTGGCTACTGCTGGGTTCGCATCGGCGGGCTGGCGCTGATGGGCCCGCCAGGCGCTGCTTCTGAGCCTCTTTTTTCCTTCGGGCCGCTTCGGTGCGTTGCTGGGCGCTGCTGGGCGTTGCTGGGTGTTGTTGCTTGACGCCGACAGGCGTTGTCGGGCGTTGCTGGGCGTCGCCGTCGTCCTACGGGCTCGGTTGTGTGGCGGGCCTGGCCGCCTTTGGGTGCTGCTGGGCGTTGCTGGCTGCTGCTGGCTGCTGTTTCTAGGCAGTGCCAGGCGTTTCCGGGCACCGCCGGGCGTCGCCGTCGCCCAGTGGGCTCGGCTGTGCGGCGGGGCTGGCCGTCTCTGGGGGCTCCTGGGCGCTTCTGCGTGCTCTTTGGGCTGGCTGGGTGGTTCTCGGGCGGGCTGGGCGGACAAGGCGTGTCGGACGGGTTGAGTGGGCTGGGCGTGCATGCAGGGGGGGTGGCGCGAGGCGCCTCCCGCCTATATAAGCAAGGCGCAGAGGCGCCGGGGGCAGCGTCACCTCTGCTCGGTGTGTCACCAGGCGTTGGCGTCGCCGGAGCACCCGCTTTGCCAGTGGACTGGCCCCTGCCCTTGGGCTGCACGTTCTCCTTCCCGGCAGCGGCGGCGTATACCGCCGCCGCTCGCCGGGGGAGTGTGGTCTGGGCGGCCCCCCCTGGCCCCAGCCTCGTACCCGTTCTCTCCTTTCTCACGAACCCCGCTTCGATCGTCACCCCCCCCCCGCCGTTATCGCCCGTGGACTTCCTTCCCTCACGAAGACGCAGTGCTAGGGCCCCTGCCAGTGCCGAGCGTCCGGCACTGGGCGGGACGCTGTGGCCGGCGCGGCCGAGCCGGGCCGGGACGGCAGCCGAGCCCCCCCCCCCGCCTACCTGCCGGCTGGGGGTACCCGACGACGCCGCCGCCAGGCTCCAAGTGCTCCCAGCTGGCGGCGGGGCAGGCGGACGTGGGGAAGAGCGTGGAGGCGTCCACATCGTGGCGGCAAGTGCCGGCGGTCCCATGGGGGGGCGCAAGCGCACCTACACCGAGGCAATGCTTGCCGCCGCCGCTGCCGCCCTCGAGGACGCCGACCGAGACGGGGCCAGCAGGCCCGAGCCTGACGCCAGGGTCCGTGCAGTCCCCGTACGCGCACGGCGGTCGGCGCGCCGAGCCGCCGCGTCTCCTGCTGCAGCCGACCTCGCCTCTGCTGTTGCCGCTCCTGGCGCCACTTCGGGGTCCTGCGGCACGGCCGGTACAGCAGACTCTGACCCGGGCGGCAGCCGCCGCCGTTCCACCCGCCTCGACGCTGCCCGAATCGACCCCGCCCACCTCGGCACCGCCCGCTCTGGACACGACGGTGGCGACGGCGGGCGCGGCGACGTCGGGCGCTACGACGTCGTGCGCGGCGACGGCGTGCGAGGCGACGGCGGGCGCAACGAAGTCGGTCGCGGCGAAGGCGGGAGCGGCGTTCGTCCCGAGGACGACAGAGCCGTTGTCGGGCGTCGTCGCGTCACTTTTGATGGCATCCACGGCGACGGAGTCCACGGCGACGGCGGCATCGCTGGGCACGGCGCCCTCCCCCTCCCTCAGCCCACCTCCACGCCAGTTGGCGGAGCCGAGTCCAGCGCCGAGTACGCTTCCACTCGGTCCGCGATGATGGATCGGTCGGCGGTCGACGAGTCGTCGGGGACGAGTGCCGCGGACACCGGGTTTTCCGGTGAACAGGTCCGTCCCCTGCGCCCGGCCGCGTCTTGCCGCGTCGCCCACGCTGGCGACGTCGTCCGCCAGCAGTCGGACGAGCGCGATGAGCGCATCAAGCGCATTGAGCGGGCGGAGCAGATGGAGGTCGACGCCGCGTTGGCCGCGTCCCGCGCGGTCGCGGCCACTGAGACGGCCGCGCGGATGGCGGAATCGATGGAGGTGGACGCGGAGGCGGGCGGGTACATGGACGTGGGGGAGCTGATGGTCGACGAGGTCACGTCGGCGCCGGCTCCGGCGGCTGCAGCGGAGCCTGGGAGCGAGGCACCAATGGACTCGGAGGCCGCCATCGAGTTGTCGAGAGCGCAGCGCCAGGAGTGGCTGGCGCGCACGCGCGCAGGCCGCCAGCGGGCGTCGTGGGTGCGCGGTCCCACCAGGGGCGGCGCGAGCGAGTCACCGCCCGTCGACGACGCAGTCGAGTCCCTGCCTCCCGCCAATGAGGCCGGGAGGTCCCCGTACCAGGAGTGGCTGGCGGCGCGGCGCGTTGCCGGGGGCGGCGCGGTGGCAGGTCGGGACGAGGGGAGCCTCCGCGGACGCTCTCGCGGACGGAGCGGCCGAGGGGGCGCCATCCGCTTTGGTGCAGGTCAAGGCGCCCCAGTAGAGGATGATGGCGCCTCCGGCCGAGGGCGCGGACGTGCATGGTCGCACGGGGAGAAGATGGCGCTGTGCCGGGCGTGGTTGGCTGTGAGTCGGGACCCTATTATCGGGACGGACCAGACCAGCGGCGAGTTTTATGCGGCGGTCGTCGAGGCGTACCGCCGCGGCTTCGACTTGCCGGCGGGGTGGCTGCCGCGGTCGCCCGCCGCCATCGTCCGCTTTATGCGGTACACCCTGTTTAAGAACGTGCAGCTGTTTGCGGCCGTTTATGCGCGGGTGCACCGCCGCAACCTGACGGGCCATCTGTCGGAGGAGGACGTCATCCGCGCCGCGGAGGCCGAGCTTGACGCAGGCGACGCATACGAGGCGGCGCGGGCCGACCCTGACCACGACCCCGAGGAGCCGGAGCCGCAGGGGCGGGCGCGCGGGCGCGGGTTCCGCGCCGCCGACTGGATTCCGGGCTGGCGTATCCTCCGCTCGTCGGACAAGTTCGGTGGCGCGGCCGCAGCGGCCGCCGCCACCTCCGCGCCTCCGCCGCGCGGTCGTGGACCAACGTCGGCGTCGGCGCGCGTGCGCGAGCACCGCGACTCCGGCACCGGTGAGGGCGCAGAGGAGGAAGATGATGATGAGCAGGACGAGCGGTGTGGAGACGGCGGCCGAGGGCCGTGGCGGGCACCCCAGTGGGAAGCCATCCCTATCGGCACCAAGCGGGCCAAGGCGACCCGCTCGGTCGAGATTTCTATGCAGCGGGACTGCGCGTCGATGGCGCGCACGCTCGGGTCCCTGGCTGAGGCGGCCAACGACCGCGTCGACCAGTCCTTCTACTTTTCTCGCTGGATGCGGGACTCGGAGGACACCCGGCGGTGGGTGGCGGCGGAGTCGCAGCGGCGCATGCTGCGCGCCAAGCAGCGGCTGATTTGCGCCGAGGCGGCCGAGGCGCGGCGGGCACGCGTTAACAACGTCAACAACAGTGCGGCGGCCTCGGCCGCGCCGCGCCGCGTCGCACACCCTAACAACTGTTCAGACGACTCCAACGCGGCCTCGGCCGCGCGACGCCCGTACATGCCGGGGCGGGTGGTTTCACCGTCGCAAACGCCGTCGGCAACCATGGCGTCGGCGCGCGCATCGGCAGCGGCGGCTTCGACACGGGCGACAACAGGGTCATCGTTGCGGGCACCGTCGCCAATGCTGCCGCCCTCGCTGCCGCAACCACCGCCGCCGCCGCCGCCGCCTCCTCCGCCGCTTACTCCTCCGCCGTCGCCGCAGCCGGCCCCACCGCCGGCGTTGTCGCCCAGACGTGCGCGTCCCGCTGCTGGCGTGACACCGGCTTGTCCTTTTCCTCGCTTGCCCCGGCCACCGCGCCCGCTTGAGCAGGTCGTCGTGCTGCCGCCGCTCGTGTCACGGGCGGCCACGCCGGTAATTTGCATTAGCAGCGGCACCTCGTCGGTGGTGGAGCCGCTTCCAGGCGTCGCCGCGGTGATCAACATCAGCAGCGACGACTCGGCGGGACGGGGCGGCCGCATGCCGGTCGCATCGCGACGGGAGACGGACGGCCACGCTGCAGCCGACGCGGACGGCGACGCGTGCAAGGCCGCCAAGCGCATGGTCGACGCCAAGCGCGGTGCCAACGCGCAGGCCACCAAGCTCCGTAAGTACCTCTGTTCTGGCCCGCTGACGAGCGGGCCGGGCGGCGCCGCCAGCAAGGGCCGCGTACCGCCGTCGCGCTCCCGCGAGGCTGCCGACGAGGACCACGACCGGGACGTGCCCGATATCGACGACGAGTTCTTGGGCTTGGCGCTGGGTGACGCCGAGCAAGAGGACGACGGGGCAGGAGCGTTGTGACCTGTGATGATGCCCTCATTCGGGTTGGCGCGCTGGCGCTCTGCCCTGCCTTGCATTCTGTTGTGTTTGTACTTGTGTTTGTGCTCTTGTTTGTGTGTGGCGTTGACGCGCTGGCCGTTGGGCGTGGGGGCGCTGCGCTTTGCATTTGTGTGTGTGTTGTTTGCTCTACTTGTGGGTGCTTGGCTTGCGCTCTGGGCGGCCTTGTGGCTGGGGCATCGGGCATTGCCTGTGTTTGCGTGCTTGTGCGTGTGTGTGCTCGTGTGTGTGTGTGTGTGTGTGTGTGTGTGTGTGTGTGTACGTGTGTGTGTGTGTGTGTGTGCGTGCATTTTTGCGCGGGCGTGTGTGTGTAGGTGGGAAAAAAAAAAAGAAAAAGGGTTTTGTCCCCGCCTTCTGGCGGGGGCTTTCCTACAAACCGTGCCGGACGCAACGAGCACATATGGGGGCCTTGGATAACAACTGCTCGCCCCCATGCGCATCGCCCCATGTTTGCGTTGGCAGCCATCTCCGACCTCAGGTTGGCCTCCCACCAACCAACCCACAATCTGCCACGGCCCCCTCCGCGCCGTGCCCCCCCAGTCTATGCTGTTGGTCAGAAAGTTAACACAAATGTGGGTGCCTCCACCCGCCCCTCGGTGAACGCCTGTATCTTGCACCAAAGACGCGGTCGGCCGCACGGGTGCAGCCACCCGTCCCTCGATGAACACCTGTACAGTGCACCGGAGGCGCGGTCGGCAGCATGGGTGCAGCTACTCGCCTCTCGGTGACCACCTGTACAGCGGACCGAAGGCGCAGCCTGCAGAAACCGCCCGCGCGGGTGCAGCTATTTGCCTCCTGGCGGACGATCGCCCAGCGCGTCGAAGGCAGATACGGCATCGGCCACCGAAGGTGGGGCATCCACCCGCCACCGAGGCGGGTGCCGCTGCCTGCCACTCGGCGACCGCTCTTGTAGGACAAAAATTTCAAGGGCATCAGCTGTCGCTGTGGCGGGTGGCGCCTCCCACCTTTGAGGCGGCCGATGTACAGCTGCTCAGTCTTAACCCACCTGTCCCTGGCTGGCCGCCCAGCGCACCAACGGCGTTTACGGCAGCAGCCACCTGGGCCGTCGCAGTCGCCCACCTTCAAAGGGCCTAACCTGCTGGTCGCTGAGGTTCCACCCACCTCGGCGGTGGCGGCCCTTACTAGCAACAGACGCAGAAAGACAACAGTTCGAGGAAAAAAAAACCCGGAAGGGAAAAAAAACCATTCCAAGTGGTCGACGCTGTACCCCTCTCCTACAGCACCTCACAAATATGCTCCCATGTCCAGGTTAAGCACCGCTACAGGTAAGGCGCCAGGTACTCGCCACGCTTGCCATACACATGCTGCGCCAAGTCGTCCCGCAACTTCACAAACTCATCATTATCCGTGAATGCTGCCCTGGCTTGCAAAAAGAACAGGAAAGAGCCGGGAGGAGGATCCATCCCAATGCGTACATCGGGCATCGAGCCCCCGGGTAGTGGCTCGAGTTGCATATGCACGACGCCGCCGTGCCCAGCACCGCCGCCGCGCCCGGCTGGGTCGTCACCCCCAGCGGCCGCAGAGCCAAGGGTAGGCGGGGCCGCGACCCCACCGCCTACCCCACCGCTCCCCATACCGTCATCGCCACCGCCACCGCCGCTATGGGCCGCGGCGGCGGCAGATACGCGCCGGTTGCCCAAAAAGTGGCCCCGCCGCTCCAACACGATCATATTGTGCAAAATCGCCATCGCCTTCACTGCCTTAATCATTTGCGGCACGGTCGTGAATCTCGATGGCCGCAGCAGCATATGGAACTTGGACGTCAACACACCATAAAGGCGCTCCACGTCCTTTCGCACTGCCTCCTGGAGGCGATTGAAGATGCGCTGCTTCCGGGTGACTGGCTTGGCGTAACAAGAGAGAAACACAGGGTACTTGTGGTAGGCTTTGTCCGTGAGGTAGTAGGGCATCATGCGCGTGCGGCCGTTGACGGTGTACGGCAGGTCTTTGGGTGGCCAGGTGCCGTCCATCATATCCATAAAAAGCGGGGACTGGCCGAGCACGTTGAGGTCGTTGTGGGATCCAGGTGCGCCGACAAAGAGGTGGTGGATGTACAGGTCATGATCGCAGATAGTCTCGAGTACGATGGCACGCCGCTTCTTCCGGGACATGTACTGACCCGCCAGGGCCTTGGGGCATCCCCGCCACTCCCAGTGGGAGCAGTCCAAGGAGCCGATGCAACCTGGTAGGCCCCTAGCGGCGCTGCGCTCCATGATGGTTTTCAGCTCGGTCTTCGTCGGCTGTCGGAGGTACTCGGGCTCGTAGCGGGTGTTCAGGAAGTCAAGCAGCTTCTTGACACAGATCTCAATCGTCGCCTTGGAAAGCCGGACGTACTCGTCGGCTCGGTCATAGGTCTCGCCGAACGCGAGGACACGGAAGGCGGCCACAAGCTTCTGCAAGGCGTACGCCTGTGGACGCCCCGTTGCGTTGACTGTCTGGCGCCAGAAGGGCTCCTCCTTGATGTCCGCATAGATGCGCTCGAAAACGACGCGGGGCACTCGAAATCGACGCTCGAAAGTCGCCTCGTCATATACGGGCTCGCTGCCATCTAGCCCGAAGTAGTCCGCCATGATGCGGCGCATGCCGCCCTCAAAGTCCCGATCTCGGTTGGCGCGGCGGCCGGGCACCGAGCCGACGTACGCACGGGGACGGTTGGTACCGCCGATGCGCAGGCGCAATGCCGTGGAGACGGACACAGACCGCGCGGCCAATACGGCGGCCACGGTCTCGTCCGCCGACGCGTTGCCATCTCCAGCGGTCTCCTCGTCCGTCGTCGATTCCGGTGTAGACGGCGGTGATGGAGAGGCCGCTGCATAGCGCCGAGGAGTCGGAACAGAGCCCATATTGATGGTCGGGCGATGGGAGAGCGGCGAGGGAAGGGGGAAAGGCCACAGGCGGGCGATCGAGCGCAGCGATGGGAGTGCGACAACGGTGGTGGCGGTGGTGACGGTGGCGACCGCGGTGGCGGTGGCGACCGCCGTGGCGACCGCGGCGGTGCGGTGCCCATCGCGGCTGCTCTGTCTCAGGTACCATCCATCTATACACCGCCCCCCCCTCCCCAGGGCCTCTCTGTGGAGGGGTGCCTCAGATGGCTGGTGGGGCACACAGGCACGCGAAAACTGCGATTGGGTGGCCCACACACGTCCCTCGGACGGGGTGGGCCCCTCCAGCCCCCACTGGTGGGGTCGCCCGTGTGACTGTGACGGCTGTCCAGTCAGCGGCCACACGGTTCATGGAACTGGGCAGCCGTCATCCAGCAATGCGTGGACCTCGCCCAGGGCGTCGTGATGCGGATTGCGGGTCACCTCTCAGTGAGGCCACCGTCCTCGGTGTCTAGACCACGATTTTTTGGGGGGAGAGAATGCCTTCCCCGTGGCCCTCGGACCCCCTTCCGGGCACCCAGGGCCACAGGATCAATCATGATCGGTCGTTCCCTCTTCAGGCGCCTCAACGGACCAGTGGGCCGGCCCCGCAGCTAACGTTTTTCATACTCCAAGGCGCTGACGAGGGGGTCGCGCTGTCGCTCTGCAGCTGTTCTTGAGCCTGTCCGTCCAGGGGGTGCGCGCCGGCTCACTCTGGCGCACCGCATATTTTTCGTGGCGCTCCCCCGACCCCTACAGGTGACAGTAGAAACCATCGTCTCTGGTCGCTACGTATGGGCCACGTGACAAGAATGAAACTCGGCTGCTCTCTGGCTGTCGATGCGACGCTTGCTGCGCCATCAACGAAACGCGGAATCCCCGCCCGAAGTCCTCGTGTCTGGGTCAACCTGGCCATGCATCCACTGGCAGGGTCGGTCCAGCACCGGGCCGTAGCGTCGGCCTCGATGGCGTTCCGTGTTCCACCGAGATTTCGGCGCAGGGTCCGTCTGTCTGGCCACGCCAGAGAGGCCCTCGTGCAGGAGCGGTATTTGACAGCCCTGCCGAGCCCCCGCGTCGGGGTAGATGTGGGTGCGACGTGGCAGCCTCTTGAATTGGTCTGAAACGAGCTGCGACGCCCAGATTGGCGGCATTCGGCGCCAAATTCACCGATTTGGGCTCGCGCAGAGGTTCGTACCGTGCGAACCTGGGAGAATAGAAGCCGTTTCTGCGGCAGGGTTCGCACTGTACGAACCAGAGTGCGAACCACGCCTGATTTATCCGGCTGTAATTACATTCTGGTTTTTAAGGCCTTCTGTGGCTTCTGGCACGTTTGTGAAGGCAGATCGCACGCCGACATGGCTAGGTTGTGCGTATCCCCGCCACGTGGACAACGTGGCACGAATATTTGCAACGTGTGTGAACTGGTGACATTGGTGGTTGTGCTCTTATGTTTCGGAGGTTGCACTCCGCCGAACTAAACTATTTCTAGAACTACTTGCTCGCGGTTCTTAGACCAGTGAAAGCCTTGCACTGAATGCTACAAACAACGATCTCAGCTGAACAACAGCGTTTCACACACCCAGTTTTGGTAATGTTGACCAGTACAGCCGAGTTCCCCAGATAAGTACGGTTTTTATGAAATACAGTCGTCTGGTATCTGATCCGGTGTCCAATTCATCCAGGTTCACCTCGAGGCCAGTCTGTGACTTCCATCTGCCTCTGCCCGTTTCTGCCGGTGCCTTGCTTGGTGGAGCATTTGTCCCTGTCTGGAGGGGTCGTGATGCGACGCGCGCGAGTCCACACGGCGGTGATGGCGGTGGACCGACAGGTCTGGCCTGGAGGTGCCGTGGCGGCGTGCGCCGTCGCCCCCTAGACGGCGGGGTGAGGTACGTGCGGTAGCCACGGGGGTGTTCCCGCTGGGAGGCGGGTGCGGGCGGTGCGGGAGTCTGTGGGGCAGCCGGGCGTTTGGTGAGGTCCGCTGGCTTGTGGGCGGGTCGGAGATAGGCGGTTACCTACCACCCACGCGCTCCGTGGCTGCTCACTTGGTCAGAGGGTGAGGAGGCGTCGCCGGCATCGCTTGCAGGGAGCACGTAGCGTGGCGGCCTCAGCAGCGGCTCGGTGGGGAGAACGTGGTCGGTTACACGTAGTCGCGGTGCGCAATACGATTCGTTTTGCCGGGCGAGCGGGCACGACGCAGCAGGTGGGCACTGGAACGGTCGGGTCAACGACCGACGCCGTGTCATCCAGCACCGACGTACCGTTAGTCTACGACGCGCATTGCTGTCGCGGCTGCGTCTTTCCGTTGTTGTTGTTGAACGGTTTGAGGGCCTTTGGTCACCATGGCTCGCGTAGGTACGTTGTGTAGAGTGACTGCACTCTGCTCCTGGGGGCAACACAGAGCTGTGGAATGGGTGGGGACGGAGATTGGCGGTGGCAAGGCACGGTGGCCTCGTCGAGTGGATGGCGAAGGAGACGTGGCTCAGCAGCCGCAGGTGCAGGTGGCCGTGCCGTTGTGCCCGCTACCTTGAGCGGGTTGTTTCTAGCGCTTTGGCGGTAGTGGTGCGACTGGCATGGTCTGCTCTTGCGCGACGGCTTTAGCGGTTACAGGCGTCTGACGAATGCAACGATGTTTCTGTATTGCTTGTCGCTCTGTATGTTCTTTGATGTACTGGCTCTGGTGTCCATTCCTCGGTGTTTCACAGGACCTTACATCGTGACCGATACACTTGGTGCGTGCAGGGGTGTGCGAGTGTTTTTGTCGTGCAGTTGACCGTTGGGAGCGCGATTCGTGCCATTGCCTGTGGCCTTTGTGTGCTCGCACTGCTGCTCTCCTCGCGTTGGAAGTCATTCATGCTAACTGTCGACTCTTGGGCGTGTTCTTCCTGTGTTCTGCTCTTGCTGTCTGTCCTCAATCATCTGGTCTGTTCTCCTTGGCTTCCCGCAGGCCAAGGAACGTTTGGCAAAGTGAAGCTAGCCAAGCACTCCGACACTGGGATGGAGTACGCCATCAAAATATTGGACAAGGGGGACATCAAGGCCAACGAGCTAACCGTCAATGTGCGACGGGAGATTGCCATCATGAAGGCGCTCAACCATAAGAACATTGTTAACCTGCGCGAGGTGTTGTCCTCCAAGAGCAAGCTCTACATCGTCATGGACTTGGTGCGCGGCGGCGAGCTGTTTGACATGATCGAGCGCAAAGGCGAGCTGGACGAGACCCTCGCGCGCAAGTACTTCCAGCAGCTGATTGATGGTATAGATTACTGTCACCGCCGGGGGGTGTGTCACCGAGACCTGAAGCCCGAGAACCTGCTAGTGGACGAGAACGGGGTGCTCAAGATTACCGACTTTGGCGTGTCGTCCATGAAGGGCGGTGTCGGGTCGGATCTGCTCTACACAGCGTGTGGCACGCCCTATTACTGCGCGCCCGAGATCATCAACGGGGCCGAGGAAGGCTACTCGGGCGTCAAAATCGACGCCTGGTCGTGCGGCATCATCCTATACCTGCTGTTGACGGGGGTATTGCCCTTCCAGCACGACGATATGACGCGTCTGTATGAGCTCATCAACACGTGCAAGGTGCCCTACCCGTCCTGGATGGGCAGCGATGCCAAGGACCTCATTTGCCATCTACTGGTCAAGGACCCCGAGAAGCGGTTTTCCCTGGAGGACGTCAAGAAGCACTCATGGTTCCTCGTTGACTATGATACGGGGGATACGCCGGCGGACTCGGGGCGGTCTTTTGGTTCTGGCTCTGACCGCTCCAAGTCCCGCTCCCGCAAAAACTCTGCCTGCTCCGCGGGCGGCGGCAGCGGCACTGGCAGGAGCCGCGACCGCATCCCGTCATCGGGCTCGGGTTATGGCAACCGGTCACGCGAGAGCGTGGCAGCTGGAGGCGGCAGCCGCAGTGGCCTCAACGCGAGCAGCGGTGGCGGCAGCAGCAGCGGCGGCGGTGGCGGCGGTGGTAGCGGCGGGGCCAAGGATCTGGCAAGCCAGTACGACGGCCAAGATTTGGAGGTGTTCATCAAGGACGCGTTGCCGGGCAAGCCGCAAAAGAAGATTGACGACGTCGTCAGCAGGCTGCAGGATATCGACATTGACTGCGTGGACGACATGCAAGTGGTTGCCGAGATGATGGGCACCGCCGACAAGCTGACCAAGTGGCTTGAGGAAAACCCTAAGATCCCGGCCATCACGGCTATGCGCATCAGCAAGATGTTCTATGGATGAGGCGGGGGGGCGGGGTAGCGTGAGAGGCCTGTGTTGCGCTGTTTGTGCTTCTCTGGGTTGCCACATCAGTTGGTTTAAAACCGCTCTTGACTCCTTGGTCTGAAGCACTGTAGCTCCCTTTCTTTTTTCGTTCCCAGACTTGCACGTTTGCTGCTTTATAGGTGTAGCGCAGCAGCGGAGCTGCAGTTGTACGATGGCGCCGCCTGGTGGCCGACCATGGTGGCCCCATCAATAGCGGTTAGCTGCGAGCGGCTTTCCTCACAGCTAGCCAGCTGCGCCGGCAGCCGCACCTCCACTTGTGCTGCAAGCACGCCCATGGCAGTGCCGCGACGGAAGAGAATCGGCGTACACACTCGGTCGAAGAGTACGTGCGACAGCAGCGGTTATCCACCGCTAACATCCATCACCGCGTCTGAAGCAGCCCCGCTTCCACCCCCCCCAACGGGCACGTCCCATCCCATTCGTTTTCCCAGCACCCCCCCCCCCATCCCCCCCATCGACCGCCGACGGCGACACCATCAGCGGCGAAGTCATCAACATTGAGTACTTTGTGCCCGACATGGGGACTGGCGGCGGGATGGCGACGCTCACGTCCGTGTTGCGGCGCCCCCCCCCCCCCCATCCCCCAAGCGCTCACGCCAACCGCGTCCACGCGCACCGGCTCGCCGGCCCAGCGTGTTAGCAGGGTCAGCGCCGCCCACACCCGCCGCTCCTCCCCCGCCCGGCACTGCACAATGGCCAACGACTCGCAGGGCTTCTCGCCTGGGAGAGTGGACAAGACCGCCACGGCTAGACGTGCACCATCGGCGTCCCCATACGCCTCGAGCAGCGCTTCGTCGAGGAGCGCCGTCCACGCAGCGGCGGACGTCGGCGGCGGGTAGGGAGAGGAAGTCACCGCCCGCAACCGAGCGAACGCGGACCGCGGCTTGGTCGTCGTGGGTGAGGGTAGAGGTTGGTTGGGAGCCATTGTGTAGCAGATGATATCGGCGGGTCGGAGACGTCGCGGAGGGGTGACCATCGTGTCGGTCGCCAGAGAGCCATCAACCGGTCTCCGGCACGACGATGATGACGATGAATTTGAAAAAATACAGGACAGAAGATGAAATGAAATAATTCATCATACAATTCAGTATCGAGCCGTCGCGCATGTATTTCACGAAGTCGTCTTTTCTCGTCGAACACGCCGGCTGGCGGCGTCGACGTTCCCGACCACCACGCGCTTGCCGTTACGGCGAGGTCCACACGCTACCCCCCCTCCTCTCACTCCCCCACGATCAATTTGTACTCACTTCACCTACCCACTTCTTCGACTTCTACATTACCCCGAAGGTCCTCTCAAAGACCCTTCCTCGACTGGCCATGGACATGTCGTCCCACTTTTGCGGCGCCTGTGGGGCAGTTCTTCTTCTCGGCGCCGGCGGAGCCCCCTCTTGTGACGTATGCGGCGCATCGCTGCCCAGCGGGGATGTCAACGCGGAAATGAAGTTGGTGACACGTCGTCGGTTGGCGCCGTCCGAGACGCTGCGGCAGCTGACGGAGGCGGCGACGGACGTCGGGGGTGCCCAAGAGGCAGAGGTACGTTTTTGCTTGGGGTGTAGGTAGGGGGAGGGCGGAGGGGGGGCGAGCGGTTGTCTAATCGAGAAGATGTATGGGTGGCGGCGTTGTGGAGAGTGAGGTTCGCTGCACCGACGGCGCTGATTCGATCGACGCTTGTTGGGAGAATGTGCATGATCGTGCTCCTTGTATGCCATCCAGCAGTGACGGCGGGCGGCTGTCAATGGGTGCAGTGCAGAAGCAATGCGCGGTGCAAGTGGCAACCAGAGAGTGTTGCCGTCTGAATGCATGCCTAAGCACACGGCTCTGACGCGACTTTTTTTGTCTGGCACGGCGGTCGCTTTGGCTTGTCCTTTGGTCCACCCCTCTGCTTTTCCGTGACTGGCTTATGGTTTCGGGGATGGACTATATACTGGCTCGGTTGGACGTACGGGCACACCATCTCTGGGACGCTACATTCGCGCAGATCAGCGAGACGTGTCCCCAATGCAAGAACGACAAGATGTCTTTCCACACGGCACAGCTGCGGTCGGCCGACGAGGGTCAGACCATCTTCTACACTTGCCTCAAGTGCAAGTACGTGACGCCCTGCCGTGTCAATGTGCACTGGGCTTTTCATATTCTGACGAGCGGCCTGGTGGTTCGAGTCGGTGATGTGTGCACTTATTGGTGGAGTAGGTGCAACCGTGGTTGGACTACATCGATTGTTGCATACGCTTCAGTTTCACTAACGTCTCAGTTTCTGTGTCTTTACTCTGTTGTTCTCTTTTCCTGATGGGTTGCTGTGGTGACAACAACAGGTATCAATTCACCCACAATTCTTAGGGTCCCAACTATGTACATACATCCGCTGTGGACGAAAAAAGAACCGATGGTCCAGTCCATACAAGAGCAACGAAGGAAGAGTGCCCCGGCGACTTCAGTACGCACCAGGCTTAGGACCGTCTCCCCACGGGAACAAAACCCGACGTTATCCCATTGGCCGGGCAATAAATTTTACAGTACGAGTACGTACAATCAAATGCAAACCACTTATATAACAGAGGGTAATCTCTCTCAGAAGAACTGTCTCAAAACTCTACGATTTGCAGCATCAGTGTGGCATTTATCGCACAAGTTTGGTGCGGCCAGATTTTTCATTCTCGTCTTTTCGATCATTGCAAGTTTGTTGAGCACTGCCCCTGAAAAAAAAACGATGACTGTCGCGTCCCGGGCAGGTTCTCTCACCCCCCATTGTGGACAGCCGAGTCCATTCCGTTCATTGGAAACAAGAATCCAAAGACACGTGCAACGGGGATGCGTCTTGTACAGACTGTCCTTGTGAGGAAGCCGTCGTCCCTCACGCGCACTTTATGATACGATCTGCTGTCCTATCCGACTCGCACGGCGACCAACGGATGATCAGCGGAGCGCCAATACTCCTCCGCCGCTCCTGTCGCGCTTTCCCCGTTTTTCTGCTGGCATGCACTCAAGCGGCATCCGCACGCTCCCGAATGCGCACCCACGAGCTTGCCTTATTGCACCGTCTGCTATGCCCGCGCCCCGCTCGTCTAGCCGGCACCACGCCAGAAACCTCGCGCCATTGCCACGCCCGCCGGTAAAGCGCCCAACCGTCGGCGCGCCAAACCCCACGCAGCACACCCCACGCGGCACACCACCGCACGAGCGCGGGATGCCCAGGCCCGTGCCAATCCACGCTCGAGCGGCAGAGCCAGGGTGAGCCACGACCCACCCGGTCGATATCCACCAATCAAAAGGTCGCGTGACACTCCACCACCGCATATGGTGCCGCAGCGCGTGAAGCGACGCCTCGTCCGGACGCGCTGCCGAATCCGCCAATTCACCAGCTCGGCAGCGCCGCTCATAGCCCTCATTGCCAACTGCGCCGTGTGGTAGAGCCGCATTATGCGAGTTCACGACCGTGACGGGGTGGGGACTAGGTGGTCTTGAGAAGGACCAATCTTTTCGTATGGCTCATGGGTGCCAGGGTTGGACAAGCAGATGAAGACTTCGATGGCACAGCTTGAAACCGAAGAGAAATATCTCGAAAGATGTGGAGTTTCAAGGTTGCAATGAAGCCTTGTAATCGCAGCTCCACTGGACTGACAGAATCAACATAAGGACCGGCAAAGCAGAGATGTGCCGGAACGATGCCCGATGTACTTGCATTGATCTTGTTCCACTGAGTGCCACGTGCATCTGGGGACACGTTTTCTTCCCGGGCACTCACAGATGATCACACTCTGCGAAATTGGCGGAAGGACATCGACGGCGAAGGCCCCGGTACCATGCACGTAGGAAGTTCGGATACCGAGACGAATCCCTGTCCAGTCGTTACAACTCGAAAATTGTA
>ENA-ORXR01001956-ORXR01001956.1-marine-metagenome-genome-assembly--contig:-NODE-1956-length-20562-cov-21.873273_pt1 | contig 20562 bp, 30 predicted proteins | sample MGYA00237866_ERZ511479 | MGnify/ENA metagenome assembly ERZ511479 | reverse complement strand
GGGGGGGGGGGGGGGGGGGTGGGGGGGGGGGGGGGGGGGGGGGGGGGGGGGGGGGGGGGGGGGGGGGGGGGGGGGGGTAACGGATCGCGGTGGCGACGTCGACCGGATCGGCAACGCCGTCGTCCGGTCGACATATGCGCCCGGCTCGTCACAAGTTTCAGAATGCGATTTTGAGCGACCGAGAACGGGCCCATGATCTCGACCGTCGGGCCATTGTTCAGGGATCAGACCAGGATCAAAATATGCTGCGATTTCCGATGATTTCGCAATGGACTTGCCATCGTCCCAAAATAGCTCGCAAGAGGAGATCTTCTGGTCTCTGTCCACCTCGCACTGGGCCGTCAGCTAAATTGGCTGACGGGCCCGCCTCCGCGATCAGAAATTCCAACGGGACGAGTGACCCCTGGCATGCCCCCCAATGGGCGACTAGCCAGAATGGCCGAAGGGCCCGGCTCCACGATGTGGGGGGGCAGAAAGGGCGATGGAGGGCTCATTGCTGTCATGTGCTGCCTCGTGTGTCTGAGCACCCGCAGTCTTTGAGCAAAAAAGCGCCTTTGAGAATTGTTCGTTGACACGTCACTGGTTCTCAGCCACGTTTACGCGAAACGAGGAACATATGGGTGGTACTATTGATCTCGGCTGAGTGCTAGGTTTTTTGTGGAACGACTGTAGATCTCAGAATGTTCCCAAAATCAGTACCTCGGGACTCATCCCAAGATTTTTCAATTTTCCCGGATAGAATTCCGGTGGGTTTTTATCCCCGGTCGAGATCAGATCTCGGTCCGGCTTTCGCTCGGATTGCGGAAGCTTCCACAAGCTTCCCGGACCCTCCAGAGGGCCCGGACTCGGGATGACGCGCGTCTCCCTCGGCTATGTCAGACCCCTCCAATGGGGCCCGATCGCGTGCTCATCACCCCGCGCCCCTCTGGACGGGTCGCTCCGCGTGTGGCCCTCGGGCTTTGTGGACACTCGCCCAAAGGGGGTATCCCACGCTACCCCCCTAGGGGGGTGTTGCGTGAGTGGTCACGACCCGTCCTCGGCTCATGCCGGGGGGCCGTGTCACCCCTCACAGCGGGTCTCACCCACATATCCCCCACCTCCGGGCCCGCGTCTCGCGGGACCGGGGGCGGTGTCTCGCCACCCCCCCCTAGGCCACGGGGGAAACCCCGCCCCGTGAATCCTTGTCACCGTGCCCCTGGGGGCCTGCTACGGGACGCCATACTGGCGTTGAACCCACGCGTTCACCGAGCCGGGTGAGCCTCGCGCCAGTCCCATAAGGCAGTGACCGCCAGCGGTGTCCGTGGGTGCTGGGGCTCTTGGTGGCTCCCTTGTCGACACCCGGGAGGGACGACACTGTTGGGCGCGACCGGGTTCTCCCCGCGCCCTGAGTTGTTCGTGTACCCCACCCTAGGGCGGGGCTTCCTTATCTATCCCGGTTCCCTGCCTCTCGAGGCGTAATGGCGTCTTCTGCCGCTTCCGACGCTGCGGCCGCCATGGCGGTCAATCGTGAGGCCGAGGGGGCGCGCGCCCTTCTGGGTCCCGAGGAGGACATCGATGAAGATGTCTTGTCAAACCTCCTGTCGGCCTCTTGGCCGACCCCCGAGGTCGTCAACGACAAGTATGGACGTTATTCTTGAACCCTCATAGGGGGGTGCATAGTCGAACAGCGCTTTGACGCAGTCGACAGCCGTCGCATGATGTCCATACGGACGACCATCCGGGGGATGTATGGTTCCCTATACGCCGTCCCCGAGGGGAAGGCGACGGACTGTCCCTTTCTCAGTTGTCGAGAGGACTGGCGGGTGTGCGAAGTGCTTAAGCACATGGTGGTACGCAACATCCCCGCAGCGATGGGGAACAAGACCCACTTCTCTGGGGAGTATTTCCCGGGGTCTCCCTCTAAGTTAGGGGAGCTGAACCGCGGCTTTTAAGTGCCGGGTGCGGTGGGGTAGTGGACAATCCGCACCTCCTTCCACCTCCTCACGCTGTATGAACAGGGTGAGGTGCGCGACGTACCGCGTGGTCACCCTAGGGTGACAGGTGTTCCAAACGTCCCCCGGCTGCTTTCTTTGTCGCCCGTTGTCACCCCCCCTAAGGGGGTGGGCGCCGTCCTTTTCACGATTGACTGGTCTCGGGCCCCGTAGAGAATAAAAGGCTTAGCCTCCATTCTTGTGCTCTTTTCTTTGCTTGTGACTTGAAGTCGCAAGGGTCCCTAAGGCTTGTCGTCCGACTGGGTCAGAAAAGAAAACACCTTCTCGCGTCAAGGCGGGGAGCTTGACACGTTTGCTCAAGCGATTTTTACAAATTTCCTCCCCAGGGAGAGAAGAGGCAAATTGCCACGTGGCTTCTTTTTCAGGAAACCCGAACCATCTGACCAGGACCTTCAATTGTCCTTCATCATCCCAACCGTGTTTGAGAAATCGATCGAAGACGAATTCAGGGCCCTATTTAATTTGGTCGCCCACCTTAAAGAAGACTTGGGCCCTGAAGGCCCGGGTCGACTTGACATCCCGCACGGATGTTGCGGGGGCACCAGTTACATGCTCACTGCTCACTGTGCGGAGACCCCCAGGGCTCTCTACCAGAAACCGACGCCAATCCGTTCGTACCACTATGTAGGGTCCTTGGGTCTTAAACCCAAGCTTTTTAGGAGAACGGGAGTGGGCATCTAGGTAGACCCAGTACCCGGCCTTGACCGTGTTGTTCTTTTACTTCGTGTGGGCGTCGAAAGACAGCTTATATGTGGCCTGGGCCTTGCCCAGCTGCCGGCGAACCGCGGGGATGAGGTCCTTAAGGTCCTCCACATACTGTTCCGCCGTCGTGGAGGCGTCCTCATTTCTCGACTCTTCTTGTCTTAGCCGAGGAATACGCTCCATGGCAATACGCTAGAGCCGTCTAGGGCTCACGAAGGCAAAGGAGATTTCCGCAGTGTTCGCGTGTAACTGCTTACTATACGCATTAGTAAGGAGGGACAAATGACTGTCCCATTCGTTCTGACTCGCTGCGCCATGGCACCGGAGCTGCCGCACCACAGTGCGGTTATATCTTTCCACCGGCCCATTGGTCTGGGGTTGGTAGGGAGAGGTACAGTTCTAGGCTATACCCAGCAACCCGAGAATACCCTGGTAGTATACCGAGGTAAACTGAGGTCCACTGTCCGTAGGGACAGAGTCGGGGATGCCATACGTAGCCACCCAAGTATAAATGAATGCTGACGATACCGTCGGCGCCGTCGCATCCCGTAACGGAATGGCTCGCGTTAACTTGGTTACCGGTCACAGATGACCAGCACATGCTTGTGACCACAACTAGAGGTCGTCAATGGGCCTGGCAGGTCCATTGCGAGCCCCGAGAAGGACTCGAAAGCTGGAAACAGCTTCACTGTAGACGTATGCCTCCTTCCAGAGAGGGGGTTCTTCGCGCACGCGGGGCATTGCTGCACGCTCTTATATACGTCTACTAGGTGCCCGTGGGCTGGCTAGCGCCTCGTGCGTCTGTGAATTTCGGTCGCATCCAAGCAATCTCAGCGGGAAAAGGTCCGCTCAGTAACTGTCAGCGAGCTATGTTATCATTGGACGAAAATTGTTGTTATGAGAACTCCAATTCACACTCATTGACTGCGCCTCGAAGATGCCAATTCCAAAACAGTATCCTACCGTACTCTCCCCGCTTCACGCCGACTCAGCCCACCTATCGGTCCCAGCGCATTTTACCCCACCGTATCTGACGCGCCGGCACCACCTCGCACACCCCACCCACCCGACCCTACCCACACCCACCCCACCCCAACCCACCCACCTCGTACTCTGCCCGCTTCACCACAGCCCAGCGCACTTATCGGTCCCAGCGCATCTCACCCCACCATATCAACGGCGCCTGCACACCCCTCCCACCCCACCCACCCCACCCTACCGACAACCACCCCACCCCAACCTACCGCGCCCCGCCCCTCACGCACCCCACGCACCTCACCCAACCCACACCCACCCTCCCCTTACGCTCCCCACGCACCCCAGTGAGCAGCTTGTCGTATTTTATTTTTTTACTGTCATTCGTCTGAAAAAGCGTCGATTGTTGGGTACATAATTCTACCATGGGGGCTGGAATGCCGACCGAGCTGCACTTCATATGCACCCTGAGTCATGAAATCCGTAAATATGTGTAAACACTGGCCCACTGGCTGGTATCGGGGGTCAACACTGACACTGTCAAACGATCAGCAATCCGCGGTAGTCGTCTACGGACAAAAATTAGCCTACAACGGTCTTTAAGAGAGTAGACTACCATGGTAGGCCAGTAGACATACCGGTGGAGGGTGTCATACATCCTCCGCGAGCCGGGGTTCGCGGACGACACCGACTGGTGGTGGTACCGTTAGAGGCGCTGTTTCAGAGCCTCGGAGATGACCACTTGGGTCTCCCTCCCATGTACCCATTGTCGGCAGAGAAGCCCATTCTTCTGTCGAAAGAAGAAGACTTGCCGACTCCACTTGGGGTCGGGTGGCGAATGAACATCCAGTTCTTTCAGCCGTTCTTGACAGAACGTATCCTCAGCTTGGCCGGTGATTATCTCTTGGGCCTTCAGCGCCCCCATGGGGGCTTCGGCTGGCGAGGTGGCCTCTACGGGGTCACTCGCCCGGGTCTCGATGGCCAGGACGGGGATATCCTCGTCCAAGGGAGTCGAGTCGAGTCCCTTTGTGGGCAGACGCGATAACGCGTCCGAAAACTTATGGTCCTTACCCGGCTTGTGCCGGATCTCATAGGCGTACTCCGATAATCGGAGTCGCCAGCGGTTTATCCGCGCGTTCGGAATCAAGCTCGTGAGTACCGATAGTAGGCCCCCCTGGGCACACCGGACTGAAACCTCTGCCCCCTCTAGGTATGACCTTAAGTTTGTCACCGCCCAGACGACGCCGAGCGCCTCAATATCGGTGGCGAAGTCAATCTTCTCCGCAGGGAGAAGAGCACGGCTATGGTAGCGGCAGGGGGTGATGCTCACCATCAGGTTGTTGTTGCTGTGAGCGACAACTCAGCTGTTAATAGCTGGCGTCTACATCGACCATATGGTGCCCGTCTCTACTTGGGAGAACGAGAATGGGGGCGGCTAAAAGCCGTCCTCTTAGTTCTTCGAAAGCCTTCAACTACTCCTCCCTACGGAGGGGTAACCTCTTGGGGATCTTGGTGCTCGTGAGGGCTGTAAGGGGCTTCGCTATCTTGGAGAAGTCGGCCACGAAGCGGCGATATACACCGCAGATACCCAGGAAGCTCCTCATCTGGGTTTTGGTCTCCGGATACCGGAGGCCCCTTAGTGCTCGGAGCTTCTTCTCCAGGACATGTATTCTTCCCAGTCTGATGACATGACTGACGTACTCCACCTCTTCTTGAAGGAAGTGGCACTTGGGCTCCTTCAAGGTGACCCGTGCCTTTCCTAGGTGTGTCAACACCTCATCGAGGTGTTGTAAGTGTTCCTCTGGGAAACTTGAGAAGAAGATAACGTCTTCCAGATATACTAAGCATATATGCCACTTGACCACTGCTAGGATCATAGCCATAGCCCTTTGAAAGGTGTCGCGGACATTGCACAACCCAAAAGAGAGGCGCACGTACTGCCGCGCGCCTTAGTGGCACGTGAAAGCCGCGAGGTGTTTATCCTCATCGAATACTGGTAAAAGTGGTGCCCAGTATAGCTGTGACATTCATTTTGTTTACAAATCCAAAGGAGATTTACGAGGTCTGGCCCCCAAGGGTCACAACGAGGCATACCGAACCAACAATGGGGAGCCAGCCCCCATTGACATCATGGAACATAGATGCCAACTCACCCAGCGGTTGCAGCTGGGTGTCGTCCGGCGGTAAATGCCGGCTTATCAGCGTGGGGCCACTCTCTGCATCCAGGATGGCACGTGTGGAAAGGTCGAAAACTTCCGTCAGGAATAATCAGACGACTAGTTTATAGCTGAAGGAGGGCATGAATACACATGCCGTGCCCTCAGGGGGTATTCTTTGGGGTACCCCCGGTGGCCGCTTGGGCCATTTCTGCCCGGCTCTCCGGAAGGACTTGTACCTTCGCTTGGCTCTTAGAGTTGTAGAGGGAGGCGCGACCACCGCCCCCGTTACTCGGTTTCCGAGGAGGGCTTGTACTCCTCGACCAGCTTTTCGGCTTCCACCCCTGCAGGTGGAGTGTCATCCGAGGACGACCAGGGCGGAACCAGGCTTGTGCCTGCGGTTCCTTCTGCCTTCTTAAGGCGGCTTTGGTCCTCTTGGGGACGCTCCGCCACACGCTCCTCGTACGCCTTGTTCAATAGGGCCTTGGTCGCCGCGTCGAGGCGGGGACACACTCACGGAAGAAATGTCCTCGCATGTTACACGCCAGGCAGTTGTGGCTCCTTGTTCGCCCAACGCGACTGTTATCCCTTTGAGAAGTAGCAGGAGGGACTTAACAGACCTCACTTGGAACTGTCACCGCCGCAGTAACGGACTTGCGCGGTGCAGGCCGCGTGGCTCGACGCTTTCGACGGCCCTCGGCCCGTCGGGCCTCTGCGGCCAGTTGTTCTTTGTGATGTCTAAGACAGACGTGCCCTTTTTCTCGGCTTACTGCACCAGAAGGTTCATCGGAAAATCGCCTGTGTTGTGTTCGCGCACATCTGCGCGAGTCTCCCAACCGAGCACGTGCATATAGGGGCTCTTCATGTGCCCCTCTGTGTGGATATACCCACTGAGGCAACGTAACCCCCGAAAGCGTATGTAAGACTCAATATCTGGTTCAGCATCCTCCTGGGAGGCTCCGAGAAACAGGACGCGGAGGAGCCAGCTGACCAGTTCCACACAGGAACTGACCTCTTCGCTCCGTCCCCCCTGGAGGGACGGCATGAAGGTATACAATTCCTGTTTGAGGTCAACCTTGGTGAACTCCGGGAGGAGGTAGAAGGCTCTGGGCGACGACGACGCCGTGACCGTCGGGAGGCCCCGAGCGCTGTCTCAAAGATGGACAGCCGCTCATGTAACTGGCTAAAGAAAGCATTCAACTAATTTCGTAGGGCCGCCGAAGAGGCTTCCCCTTCTAGGGCCCCTTGCAGAGCCCAATCACACTGACTTGTGGGGGTGTATGGGGTAGACTCACGGGCCTAGCTCTCCTGGCTTGACAGTCATACGGCCCCGGTGCTTGGGGCGGGAGTGCTTGTTCCCGCTCCCCAGGAAGCCCCGGAACTCCGGGGGGACTCATTCTCGACCCCACGTGGCGGTCGCAAAAGAAGCGGGGGCAAGGAATTCCCTTCCGTCCGCTCCTCCGTTGCTGGCCGTCCCACGAACTCTCTTGGACACGTTCTCGAGACCCTCAACATGCGGAGGGTCCCCCAAAAGGCCACTCGGCCCTGAGCCCTCACTAGCTCCGTCACGGATGCCTCTTGAAGAGGAACCCGCGCCCTGAGCGCGGGACTGCATCCCCCTCATGCTGTCCTTAACATTGGAGACCCTACTCCCCACTGCAGAGTCCAGTAAATCCGCCACAGCAACAGTCACACCACAGGGTAAGACAAAGAGAGAATTTTCATAGTAACAGAACGACAACATGGTCGGCCCGATAGATCAAATAGGGCTTGACTCTGACCCCCGCTGATCCACCAAAGGTAGTGCATCCTGTCCTCAAAGCCGATGGGGTATAGCCCCGTCGGAACGCTCAGCACAGGATGCAGAGTGGAGCAAAGGAGAAACAACGCAAACTTCTTGATCCCAGGGCGCAGAGCACACCAGAAGACAGAGAGAAACGCAACCGCAACTCTAATACTCCAAGACGCAGGATGACCCCAAGACAAACACTCATATACAATAAGAAGCAAGCACCAGTACGTGCACAATCCCGACCCCCGGACGCCACAATGTGGGGACCTGTGCGGAACGGGCCATGGTTTCAGGCACGGCCCCCTAGTGGACCCTGCCCAGCATCCTCGGCTGCCAGTCCACTGCCAGAGGACCCGCGCCTGTCTCAGGGCGGAAGGAGAAAAGTCATCAAGATTGCCCAGATGTCAGAATTTACCCAAGGTCAGTATCTCGAGACTTATCCCAAACATGCTCAAATTCCCCGGATAGAATTCAGGATGGACTTCAGCCGTGGTTGAGATCAGATCTCGGGCCGGCTTACACTCGGATTGCGAAAGCTTCCACAAGCTTCCCGGTCCCTCCAGCGGACCCGAATTCAGGAAGACGCGTGTCTCCGTCGGCTGAGGCAGACCCCTCCAAGGGGGCCCGATCGGGTGCTCATCACCCCACGCCCCTCTAGAGGGGACGTTTTGTGTGTGCCCTCTGGCTTCGTGGCCACTCTCCCAGGAGGTGTGTCCCACGCTACCCCCATTGGGAGGTGTTACGTGATTGTTCGCGACCCGTCCTCGGCTCATGCCGGGAGCCGGGTCACACCTGACACGGACTTTCCCCGTTACCCCCGTCTTTGGACGCAGCGGGAACCGCGGTAGGGCTTCCCGGACTGGCACTGCAGCGAGTCGGGTAGACCCTTGCGCGCCGAGGCGGCCCCTAGAACAGAGACCGACTCGGGTGGTCGTCAGACCGCGGCGGGGGTGACTGTGGTGAGTGTGGCCGTCGCCGGCGCTCTTCGCTCGCAGCGGTTTCCGCGTTTGGGGCTCCCATTTAGGCCCTGCAGAGGGGCAGGCAGGCTTTTACACGCGGGTGAGGCCCACAGTGGACCGGCAAAGTCAGGCTGTAGCTTCTGGGCGGCGGGTCGTTTTGGTGCGCGCGGTCTGTGCCTTTGCGTTCTGCACTCAGGGGTGACCCCGATCTGGGCTCCCTGATCTTCGCACGCAGCGGGAGCCCCGATTAGGTCTCCCTCCTCGTCCCAGATGAGGAGCAGCCAGGCCCTGGAACACTGCGGCCACCCGCGGCAGACAACTCCACTCGGGCGGTCCACGTTCGGCGGCGCACGTGGCTGTGGTTCGCCCTGCCGTCGCCCACGCGCTATGCACAAAACGGGGACCCCGTTAGGGGATCCTAGCTATTCCGTGCAGCGCGACGGGCAGGCCGCTGCACGCTCCAGCCACTCGCTGCGTACCGCTTTACTAAGGCGGCAGATTCATGCCTACGGGGGTGGCGGCGGTGCGCGCGGTTCTCACATCTGCTGTTTGCATGAGTGGGAGCGCGGATCCGGGCTTCCTGCTTTGCACTGCAGTTTGGCTATGAGCCCAGGTCTCGGAAGCCGTTCGTGGACTATTGGCACTTTACACCTTAAGTCTCCCTGCTTACTTCGCTTTTTGGATTGGGACGCAGTGGTGAGCCTGCACCGGCGCGTTCAGGGAACGGTGCGGGCACAGCAGCGAGATGGGTCGCAAGCGCGGGTCTCGTCGCGGCGGTGCCAACACTCGTGGCGCGTGGACAGAAAGCAGCTTGGTGGTCTCGTCCTCGACCCCCCTCTCTCCAGCGGCAGTGTTTGCAGCTGCTCTTCAAGCCACACGCACGGAAACGACGGCGCACGTACCAACGCCGGCGCATGTTGAGATGGTACTAGTGGCTCTGAAGTTTTCTGTCTACGTACCATCTCCGCCAGCTGATGATCCTGACAGGCTTCCTGTCTGCCATCGCTCTCTCGGCAGATCTTGTTTACTGGATGGAGTTTGTTCTTCTTCTGTAAGCAGCCTTTCCGGAGGCGAAGTGGACGCTGTCAAGAGAGCGGGTAAATTCATGGTCACGGGGCTGAAGACCCGCGGATGTCGGGGCCCCGATGAGTCGCAAGTGTAGACGGGACCTGTCACAATCGGCTCACCGCCACACGAGGACCTGACCGCTTATGCATGCGCTCCCGCTAAGCACATGCTACCGATACAGTTTTACAGGTCACACCCCCTCGCCCGACCTTCGGCGGATGATTTCGTTGGAAAAGGCAATGGTCCTGCCCGTTTTAAATTATTGCGGAATGAGCTCCGACGGCCGCGCTCGCCCTCGCCGCGCCGTTTAGGATCTCCCGACCGGCTGTCACATCAGATTTCGCACCGCACGCGCGACCATCTCACAGTGGGTGGGGCCTCGGGACGCAGCCGCTCATCATCTCCAGCGCGGTCCCGGCAGAGCACACGCTCCCCGACTCGTCCTGAGGGGGGCAGCGGTATCTTGTGGTTCCCTCGTCGAACTCTTGGGGATTTCAAAGCGCTGGCTCTTCACGGGAAGGATCATGCTTCGCTGACTGATGGCTCGCGTCTGTTGGGGAAGCTGGTCGTCCGGGTATTTCATTGAATGCTTACATGCTTGCGGAAAGCGTTGCTGACCGATGGTGGCCCGCACGTATTGGCATCGCCTGTGGCAGATGATGCGCCCCGAGCGGCCGAGGGGGACTTTGACAGCGCCAACAGGGGCTTCTAAGCCTGAATGGGCACGTTGTCTTCTTTTCTGGCATGATGATTCTTCCCTTCATACCAGGGTCAGCGTGGTCCGCAGGTATCATCCATGGGCTCAGTGCAAGTTTTCCACGAATTCGTCACGCGACGGGATTGGAGGTGGTGGCCTCCAAGTGGGCCACCACGGCTGAGATGGTCTTGATTCTGTCGCAACAGGACAAGGACGCGAAGAACGACGAGGGCAACATCAACGGCGTCTACAGCATCCTGGCAACCACTTTTGCAGATATGCACATGAAGGATAGGGGGCTCGCAAGACCACGCACACAGTCGCGCGCGCTCTACGCGAGCTGACCCTCATCGTGGAGCGCCGAATTCCGTACCCCAGTAGTGCTTTGCGAGGCGGCGAGAACATTATTTCCTACTTTGCTTTCTATATGTCGGCGGACCCGACCGACGCGGCTCGATTGTGATCAACCGATAGAATTTGGACGTTATCGGATACCTTTTCGGAAACGCGACAAGCAGTCCGCAACTTGATTGGAGCTCAGCGGCGGTTGGAAGATTCATCTGAGAATGCAGTCGCGGCAGTATTTCTCTGCAGAGCGAAAAAATCCGTGAAAGCTCTGCTTCGAACGACACTGGTTCCTCGGTCGGAACACCGCCAGCACTTGCAGCAACGGATGACGGGGACCACCCCGGCGACACTTGCGCAGGGCATAGCGGCACCGGCACTGCCTCGCCGCTTTCCAGAAATTTCAACGCACCAGACAAGGCAGCTACCAGAAACGCGACACTTAGAGGCAAGCGTCGCGAGACAAAGAAGGAGGCAGCGGAAATGCAGCAGATCGGTGTTGCAATGGGCACCAGGGCACAGTGCGCTCTCCTAATATCGGGTCGGCAACGTGGTGCACAGATTCTACGGAGGCGATCTCTTTGCTCCAAATTTCGTGCAGCCTGGCACCTGGGCCCAGGTGCTCCCGCATACCTTAGTTTTACCCTAGAGCATCGCTCAACGCGACGCCCACCACGGCGCGTCACACTCTGATTCCGCCGCGGCTGGCAGACGACGGTGATGATGACGCCGTAGTCTGTGGACGAGCAGAAGACGACGGTGGCGTGCCCGCTCACCCTCCCGCCGCTTGCGTCGCCGAATGCTTTGACGGATCCGGAGGCAGCCGTGACGGATTTCTAGCGCCACGCCTGCCTGTGAGCTACCTCGAATTCAGGAACGTGCAGCCGCGCCTCCACGATGCTGCTTCGAAAGCGTGTCGGCGCTTGATTGGTCGCATCCGTCTGCTGCTGCGCCGTTCCCCCGTGCCGCCGGGCGGTCCTCCCCGCTCCGCGATTCGAACAACTCGTGGAGCCAATCTACTCAGCACGGGGTTCCGCATCTTCCGCGCCGCGGAGTGCGGATGTGCGGCCAACATTTGGGCTGCTAGGAGGTCCGCGGTAACCTTTCGCCGGCTGGTAATCACTTCACCGACGCCGTCTTGCGATTCAACAGTAGTTAGATATTATGACATAAACATTTCTCCGACGCCCATATTCGCCACCCTCCCCGAAGAAACCGTGCACGGCACATGAACAGTGGTTTTGACCCGTAAAACCATAGAGCAGGCCGCAGAAGTCAAGTATGCGACCTCGGGCGCTGAAGCAGTGCTGCTTGCCACCCGAAGGTGAATACTTTGCGAGCACCATAACGGAGGCCATCCGTTTCATGACGTCGACAACAAAAAGGCTCAGCGTAGCGATGCCTGCTACGTTCGGCACCAACAAGAGAATGTATACCAACACAGTCGACGTCAATTCCACGTCGTAGACGACCTCCGCGGAAATGCCGAGGACAACGATTCCAATAATGCGACTTTGTGTGAAAGCTGCAAACAAATCTGTCCTCTTCTAATACGGATGCCAACGACAGCTACAAGTCGGTGATACGCGACCGCGCGCTTTAAAAGAGCAGCACGAAAGTTTAAAACTCGATGAGCACCAAAAGATAAGCCAACGGTGCGCTGAGTGAAAGAGATGAAAACAGCAACAGCGGCAGCATCTGTTCTGACGCTTCCGCTGCAAGCACCACAACGAAGAGCAGTGAGACAGACAAGTCGTCAAGAAGCACCCGCAGTGGCGCCGCTAGGGGGTACGTGTCGCGGGAAGGATCGTATGTCCGCGGAGGTCAAGCCACCGCCGCCCTTTGCCGGCGCATACGTGCGCTGCTGTCCGCCAGACTCCTGCCTCACTTCGAGTGGGAGGGCGCAGCATCAGCAAGCACTGGAAAGCTCAGCGAAAGGGCAGTCAAGATCTGCCATGGCAGCGACATGTGTGATGCTGGTGGATTTTAAAGCGACGGCAATGCAGACGCGTCCGTCGTGCTTACACGACGGGTTGCCGGAAAGGAAGACAGCGGAAAAGCCGACGAGTCCTCAGGTGTGGAAACGGAAGAACCAGCGCGCATCATTGTACGAGTGCCGCTTCCACGAATGGAGGTGCTTGCGACCGCGACGGCCGCAACTTCATTTATGGCCCCTAGTCACAGAGGCGGATGGATCATTGATGGACGCCGACGCCATGGACCAACATCCGGTATGAAGGCGGCTGAGCGCACTCCACAAGCTCACATCGACCGCTTTTGTGGATGGGCACGCCGTCGCCGTCTTCAGCTCGTGGACTCAGCTAGTGACGAGCACTCCGATTTTACTATGCACCGTGAGTATCTAGCACTGTGCAGCAAGAGGCGCTGGGAAATCACGTTCTCAACGACCACTCTATCGGTCGGGGTGAGCACGGATGTTGCAATGGTGGACGTGACGCGTGTCTATTTCCATCCGGCGGTGGTTACCACTCCCGTCGACGACCTGCCGGTCTGCGGTTCAGAGCACTCATGCGGTGGACGTCGCGATGGTCTGTCGCCCGTTGCGACGGACAATGGTGGGGTTCCCGACCAAAAGATCGGTTGTTACAGCCAGCGAGAAGGCGATAGTGGTATCCAGGCGGATACAGAGGGGCCAGCGTCCCACATCCGAAAGGAGGCGACCGAGTATCAAGAGTGTTGTGATGGCGGTGGTTGTCATGACCCGGGTGACGGCCGCAAAACTGGTGGTTCCAAAAGGCCTCGGGAACGTTCCGAACGATCGAAGTCCCCGCCTCGATCAGCGCGGCAAGTGCCTGTGACGAAGATAAATACCATCCCCACTTACGGTTCGCAGTCCTTGTCTCACACTAATATTTCAGCGATGAAACCTTGCGGTGCTCAATTTTTCCGGATTGCTCCGAGAACAGAACACCACCCAATGGAAGAAACGAAACGAGGAAACGTCGTGGTAGGAGTTCAGAGATACCCTCAGCGACCCCCTTGCGTCAGTTCGGACTTGATGGGCCGCCATGCGGCTCTCATGTGCCCCGCCATGATTCTCGCAGAGATCCTCCCCCAGGTTGGTGCCAAGTGTATGTCGTTTGGAAAGCTGAGAAGGTAATTCCGCGCTAGTGCGCGAGCCCATCGGCAAGCGTGTTCCGATTTGACTTCAACGCGCTTCCTGGATACAATTAAGGACCAGAGTGCGGCGCGACAGAATGTGAGTGACTCGGAAGAGACGATGTCCTTGAATTTTCTATGATTAACGGCAGAACCCATTGCGGTCTACAACGCTACTGATGTCTCCACAGAGGACCTTTACGCCCTCGGAAGGAGCCGAGGGGACCCCGCCTGCAGCAGTCTGGGGCAGTCTCTGGTTTTCAGCGACCGTCTTAACAGGCCTCGAGTGCTGAATTCGCGAGACATGGCTGGCAGCGTGTCAACCTGGGTGTGTATCACCTCCGAATTTTGATACCTGCGTAGTGATAGGTATCTCTTCAACTGGCACAAAGAAGACAGAAACTTGCTTTGCGTCTCTTTCCTGGAGAGTGGGGCAAAGAACGTGAGGAGGTTTGTGCCAGAAATCGAGCGCGACGCAGTTGAGAGGTTGATCCTGGCCTTCATGCATCCATGCGCCCTCAAGACAGCCTGAAAGAGCGTATGGAAGGTCCTCGAGAAGAAGGCCATCTGTTTTCCTGCAACACAGTTACTCAAATACGGCATCCGCATCTTATTTTACGAAATGCGAGATGGAGACATGGTTGTGACAGGACCTTGGGGGCATCACGTAGGGTAAAGTCGAGACGTGGAACAAGTCTCTGCTGTCAACCACGCGTGCCTGACGTTTTTCGAGTTTGGGGTAGCCCACACGGCGGAGGCGCGAAAAAACCAGTGCCAAGTTGCGTTTCCTCTTGAGAGGCTGATTGTGCTCTCGTGTCAGCTGCTTGTTGCTAATCAGTGGTGGTGGGGCATCTTCGTCGTCGCGAAACCATGCGATCCTGACGCATTTTGAGAAGGAATTGCATGTGCTGGTCACCTACCGCTCTGAGTACGGTGCGGAAGTTCTTTCGTGGAGATCCTCACCTGTTGCACACAGCTGGAATGAATCCAGCTTGCAGGCCGTCAGCCAACGGGATGTGTCAGTTCCGGTTGAGTTGCTAGTTCCGTTTCAGGTAGCACAGACGGACTCTCACGACCAGCTCAATGGTACCCACACGGACACAACCGGAGACGGCACGCTATGATTCTGCTGCGGTGCTGCAGTCTGTTAAAACGTTTTGTATGCCTTCGATGCTTTGTAAGTTGCGCCCCAAGCACGACAGAACTTGCACCCCTCTGCTACTAGCGGTTCGCGTCCGGCCGGTACTGTTCCGGCCATTGGAACCTCTCGGAGACTCCCACTGTTGCGAAAAGGGACCACGATAGTCCACTGATGGTGTATCGCCTATCCATGCGGGCGGCTCACGTTCTGCTAACGAAGTTAAAGCACTGTTTTCTTGGTGCAGGTACAGAGAATAGATTGTCATACTCATGAGGTAGAACAGGCTTTCACTCAACCCTATTGTTGTTCTGGTGGACCAGCGATTGACCAACGAGCCGCGTTTTTCATTGCATGCTGATCTATAGCTTTCTTGGAGGCTCACTTTGCGGAAAGCACCTCCACGTTGGTTCCTCGCGCAATGGTGTTATGTGCTTAAGCATACAGTACCTTTGACCTCCTTGCGCCAACCACGCAAGGACAAGGTTGAAATAGGGTTCCCAGACGATACAACTTGTACATGAGGGCCACATTCATACCACCAATCGTGTTTTACAGCCTGCATAGCCCTCGTCGCTAGCCGCACTTGAAGAGGAAGCCGAAGCGCTTTAAAAAGAGAGGATGGCGAGTACCAATGGGAAAGACGCATTCCAGCTCCGCTACTTCGTCCGAAGTAGAGGTCCAAAACCTCTGGCGCAGCACTAAACACCTCAGATGGTTGGCCGTTTGGTTCTGTGGTTTTTGCGTCTTTGAAGGACCAAGCTTTGCAGCAAAATTGCAGCTTGTCATGAAAATACCCGATGGAGCATACACGAGGGAAGCGTCCCTGTTGGTCACATGCACAAATGAACTCATAGAACTCCTTTGGTCCCGCGTACACGGTACTTCCAGAGCGGACAATGAACCTCTTTTTCTGGTTCCTCGCAGTCTTCCAGAATCGGAGGTCCACGCCAGCCCTGAACTCAGGCCATATCGACTCAGGAGCCTGTTCATGAGTCCGACGGCCTGCTCTGCATAAACGTGCGGGCTCTGCTGCATAGGAAACAGAGGCAGCCAAGCGATGTTGTCTTACTGCCTTAAAGAACGATCCTCTTGGATTTTGCAACCACGACCTGTGTAGGCCGTTCTTTTCGGTTCGTGACACGGCACGCGAAATGAGCTCTGCGTCGCGCCATTCGTTCATCGAGCATTCCGCAGAGTTCTGGCCTCTGCTGCGCAGAATTGTCGGCGTTGACATTTGATGGAACTTCTGGAAGATGAGCTCACACACGGATGCCCTGAGTGGCGCCGTCCTCATGTTTGAATGTATATTTTCAGAGCAGGTGCAGTGCTCGTTACCACTCGCTCCAATAGCGCTATAGCACTTTGCAGCCATTGAAGAGTCAAACACTCCCATGCACGGAAAAACGAGCACAAGAACATCTCGCGTGATGACAGCGTCATAAAAGATGACAATTTCTTTAGAGAGATACATCACGTCGTCCACATTGGCGTTGACGACTGGGCCGGCGTCTGCTCCAACAGAAGGGTATGCAACAGGCCGCACGGTGTGCCTCCTGTTACAAAGAGTAATGGAGGCGTACGTTCCATCCAGGATCACGACGCTTTCTCGTCGGCGCTCGTGCACCGCGTACTCGGCTCCATACAATGCGACATACACGGCGTACGGATTCTTTTTTGGTACTGCCAATGACACCCTCTCCGCAGCTTGTAGCCGCATGATAGGCTTGGACCCTTGGAGCAGGACCCACGCGCCCGGCTGTTTTACAACAGGCTCCAGTAAAGTTGCAATGCACACACTTCATGCCCGCAAAATCCAATGGGTGAATCAAGCGTCCTTAGAGAGGCACTCGCGGACATGAAGAGGGACCACAGAGTTCTCGATCAGAGTAAAAGATACCATGAAGGTCGCCAACTCGGAGCGCGTCTGGTGGATCATATGAGCTCGGGCTCTTAGTGATTTGACCCAGCTACGCAATGCCAGTGTTCCGCAGTGTTGTGGTGATCTGCAGAGACTCTTTGCAGTCGACAGTCGCCACGCAGCCGATCTTGTTCAGAGTGCCTCCTAGCAGGAAGCCATTCCTGGCGTTAAAGTGTGATGGGTCTCGTGAGACAACTGTTTGAAAGACCTTGGTTGGGCGCCCGAGCGTTCCAAGTCGTGCGAAACCAGACTGGTGGAGAAGCCATGCGGTGGCACCTTCAGCTAAGTCTCTTTCGATGCGCTTGGAAAATGGAGTGTAGAAGATGCTGCAATCTGGTCACCTCCGGGGCAATTTTGCCTTTTCTATAGGTACTGAGCGCACGTTTCTCACATCCTTGAGGGGTTCAGCGAAGATGTTCATCTCCTGTCGGATCTTTTGGAGTCGGAAGCGTGATGGCCACGGTTCCACGGGCTCGCGTTCTCCGTTTCACGCATGACATCATACTCTCTTTTGAAAACGCGGGAGCGACCCAAGAAGTACCTAAAGCAGACAAAATCGCTACGCGAAGAGAAGCCAGCCGCGGGCTGCTCCTGTGAGAAGAAAATTCCATGTCCTCTGCTCCGCTCCAATCAGCCACGCCGTACGACGAGGCCGATGTGTCAGATTTATCACCGCTTGCGGAATCCGAGTCGCTCCCACCCGATAACGGGACGCCAGCGCGGGTATGAAAGCCTGGGGCATTCTTCGCATCCGTCCTGTGCTTTTCGGCCGCGCGATTCAAGCCCGAAAGACTGCCTGCAGCACAACTGTGTCCGTTAACAGCTCGCTCACCTTGTCCTGAAGATATGGGAGCGAAATGAGGTATGAGCGCAACGCTAAAGATACAGTAGGTCGTTAGACGCTTTCGTCGCTTACGGCTGAGTTTGGTGCCTTGGCGAGTGACTGGGTGATGACGAGGTGCCTGGCGACAGTCACAGGAACGCACGCCGGCACTAGAAGAGCTCGAAACTGCGAAAGGCGGATGAGGACGTCGCACGCGAGGTGCCTGCGCCGTGCGTCTGTGGCCATCTCTCTCTGTAAGTTGCTGCCCGCACCAGCACGCAGGAGATACTGTTCCCGTCTATTTGAGAGCATGGAAAGGCCAAATCTGGGTCCGCGGCGAGGGTCAGAGACATGTTGCATGCCACGACACAGCTGGAACCCACATTGGGACCCCATGTTTGGGTACGCGGGTCATCTTACCCACGCAAAAAACCGGTAGGTGCAGGCAGCCGTGGCAACAAGCGTGATTTCTGTTGCGCCGCCAGCGCTGGTCCCTGAACATCTGGGCGCTTGCACGTACTTCTCGTGTGCCGAGACACGGAGCATCTTGCGCAGGCACCCTGCCGTCACAAACAGCGACGATTGCTTCTCCCGTGCCGCAAAACCCCCCCGCCATCGCGATTCCTGCCAATGCCGCGCCATCAAACGCCCAGAATGTTCCCACTGCTCCCTAGACTCTGTCAGCCGCCGGCGGGCCTAGCACAGTCCCGGCTGGGGCTTCCCGCACCCATCAGTAGACACCGCCCGGATCCGCTCATGGTGCGACCTCGACCGACCGGCAAAAGGTGGTCCGCCGTCGGTGGATGGGCGATCTCAAATGCTCTCGACCGGTATTCGGGCACTTGACGACGCTAAATGTGGGTAAGATGCGGGCATGCTAGACATGGGTCGGCGACCCACGTTATACCCACATTTTGTACCCACGCCCGACTTGCCGACGCCCTCTATTGCTGAGGAGCGTTCCAGCTGCAATAATCTTCCACTTGCTCTTGTAAAAGAGGCACCGATGACATGTTCATACGTTTTCGAAGCTATGGTAATGATCAATTCATCTGCTCACGTTTATGCCAACCTTGAGCATGCTCGAGAATTGTGTTCGAGGGTATTTGGCAGTGCGTCATGCTATCTTCTCTTTTAATAGTTGGTGAACCTGCTTTTTTGTTTGCACGGTGGTCGTCTCACAGGAGTTTTGCGAGAGCTCGACGGAGGCTGCTCATTCTGGGCCCTGTTTCAGAAATATTCCATAACATATCTGGAGGTATATCGTCCAGCCTTCCGCTTGTTTTTTTCGCATTCCGTCTCGGCGGCCATCCCAAGGCCTGCTTTCGTACCTTGACGCAGTCAGTCCTGTGGATACTTCGCTTGTCTATCTAATCAGCGGAGAATGAGCGATTCCTTGATCCATCCGCAAGACAGTCCGGAGAATGGCCTGGAAATCGCCTCATCCCAAGTTTAGAATCGCCAGAGCTACTCCTCATGCGAGCTATCCCATGCTTGTCTGAAGTTCGACCTGAGATATTTTCGGAGATGTTTCCCATCCCAGCCTGATGTGGAACTCAGATCAACCTGGCGAAATCGTTCGGATGGTCTCACACCTATTTCAATCCGGGTTCTACAAACTTTGAAGGAAGAAACCCCGTCCCAGTGTGTGGGACAGGTCAGCGCATGAGCGGGTTCTTTCACCTGAAGTTCTAGCGAAGCTTCTAGTAGGGATCCATTCGCATTCTCAATGCTCAGACCGCCGCGTTGCATGAAATCGATGGTCACGGTCGGCTTGATGGTCACTCTTTAGGCCATTATATTGGACTGCACCAACTGTACGTCCAATCAATCACATCCACCTTTCTTAGTTCGAATGATCTTGCTTCAGCTGTGCCACTCACGCTGCGCAACCCAGCCGCTGCGATCGATTACAGAACCTAGCCGAAGTGATGACAAGTTGCCGATTGTATCCTGCGTAACCGACCCACCGCCACAATTGCATTCCCTGTAGCCAATCAGCTGCTCTGATTGCAGCAGCTCTCCCGCCGGCAGGAAACATCCCGCGCCTAATCGCGCACTGGGTGCGGAGAGACCAGAACGCACCGCTTACACTCTCGTATCGCACCGGAGAGGTGAGCACAGCCAATCGGCTGTTCCTCCCCTCCTCTCCTCCAGTCGATACCTTCCCCCCGCCCCCCCTCCCCGCCGCGGTGGTGCGGCGGAGCGCCTACGCAGGTCGTCGCTGCACGCTGCAGCCCCAACAGAACGCCATTCTGTTCGGGGGTCTGTTGCTGAACAGACGCCCAACAGATGCGATTCTGTCACGGACATGTTCGGTGCTAGGCGCTGGATCTCGGGACTTTCGGGAGAACCGTGCAGTACGTGCGATCGAGAACGGGATCGGGCGCTCTAGATTAGGGCCATTGCGAGATAAGGCTTCCGAACACAAGTTGCAGTCCAACTCTTGCAGACCATAGACTGTTTTTCCATTACAGATGATCTGCTGAATTCCTGGTCTAACCAATTGGGCCAGGCTATTGCGTCCTGCCCACAAGACACAGAGCTACTCCCTGTACTCGCTTCTACATACACGAGCCTCAACACACAAACCCAGCCTGGTGCAAACAGAGACAGAGAATCCCCAAGAGAAGTAGAATGACCCACCCAGTAGAAACAGTGAAGCACACGCCAAAGAAAAAGAAGGTTTGTACGCCGGTTCCCACAACGGCCTCGTGAGGGAAAGCGCCCACATATCATGATCACCTACACAGCCACTAGCGCTACAGTGCCAAGGTCGTGCCGCAGACACAGTCCACAGCAAGTGGTGGGGGGGGGGGGGGGGACTCGGGGGCAGAGCAACCGCATCCAGATCATTGCAATTTCCCCTTGGTTG
>ENA-ORXR01001955-ORXR01001955.1-marine-metagenome-genome-assembly--contig:-NODE-1955-length-20571-cov-12.677515_pt1 | contig 20571 bp, 35 predicted proteins | sample MGYA00237866_ERZ511479 | MGnify/ENA metagenome assembly ERZ511479 | reverse complement strand
AGGTTCTTCTTCCTCGCCTCTAAGGCGATAGCGTTCGCTTTATCGCGCGTCTACGGTCGGTCGCCATTTACTGGTTATTTAACCAACGTCATTAATCCCACACTGCGGTTACCGGTTTCGCTGCCGCCCTTGGCGGTTGTGGCTGCTGCGGCCGCCCCCAGAGGCTGCCGCTCCCGCCACCGCTCGCGGCGTCGGCTGCTGTCGCTGCCGCCCCCGGAGGCCGCCGCCACAGCCACCTCCACCGGCGGTCCCCGCTGGCGCTACCGTCGCTGACGGCTGCCGGTGTTTCTTCCGCCCCCAACGGCCGCCCCTGTTGCCGACGGTCCCTGCTGCTCTTGCTGTCGTTGCCTCCCCTTCGTCACCAAAGTTCCACCGTAGTTAAAGCTCTTGGGGGGGCCACAGGGCACCGTGCGCTGGCTTGTGGCCGTGAAAGGAGGCAGTGCGGCGTGTGCACCTACACAAGGGGAACGCGTGCCTCTAGGAGAGGAGAGAGGGACGCCGGGAGAGCACCAGTGGGTTCGAAGAAGGGGTGAGCGAGACCGGTGAGGAAGTTAGAAAGAGTGTACGCGGAACCGCCCGATAGCTCCGCGGTGCAGTCTGCCCCGCTTGCTACCCCGCTGGGTGAGAGGAAAGGTTGGGTCTTCGGTCAACTTTCTCCTCGTCCCCGTGGCTATTCCCCAGCCACGGGCCTCCATATACGCTCGCAGACGTCCATCGTCCCATGTGCGGCCGCACACCCGCACTGCCGCACCGCACTGCGCTCTTCAGCTTGCCGCACTCGCATCCACTCCGTGCAGCCACACACGCCTTGGCGGTACCTGACACCCTCTGCTGCGCCGGCGCCTGCCCATCACAACGTGTGCCTCCCAGCGGCCCCCAGGGGAGGCCACAGCACCGCCCCTCTGCTGCCTCTCCGCTCATCCAGGTGGCCCTCCCGGACTCCCCGTGTCCGTGCAGCGCCGTCCGGCGTCGCTATCCCTGCAGGCACCTTCTTCGAGGGAGGCGCAATAACCAGGCCCCCCTCCTTAGGTGTGCCCCTCTCCACGAATAGAACCACACTTTTCTCTCAGACTCTCTGTCGCGGATTGGACCTGATGGGCACTGGCTGTACGATTGTGGCATGGGACGGCGGCATTCAATGAACGCATCCGTTTGTGATTTCTGCAGAAGCTTCAGCAGTGATTCAGAGTTCTTGGGCAGCCTGCGACATGTGTGGGCAGCTTGCATGCACTGTTCGGCAGGTCTAGGGAGACCCTTTCACAGAAGTCATCCGCTGATATTACTTTGGCTCTAATGTACTCCACTTTTGGGCTCTACTGAGGGGCTAGTACATGCCCGCAAGAATTCTCAAAAAATGTTTGCGTGTGCGCGGGTAGGGAAAGCTGGGGAGGTGGTGGCATGTTCCGCTCAGTGTCACCTTTAAAGATCGGCAAAGGTAGGAAAGATTCATTTCTGTGAAAAACGGCCAACATGGCTGTCACCAGCGTACTTCGAAGGCCCATACTTGACACTCTCCAAGAATGATGTACTTAGGTCATTCTCGGTCCAGTAGTGGTGCTCTCAATGCACCTTTGTCTGGGACAATACACAGAAGGAAACGAAGGCGTGCAGAAGTTCACTTGGAAGCTGCAGTTCTTTCATAGCTGTCCAGAAAGGACCCATGACATTGTGATAGACGTGCAATGATGCTTTTTCTGGAAACATCGATGGGAGTCTCTGTAGGAAGGTAGGAGAGAGAAACAATGGAATGCACTGGATTTCACAGTGTTACCATAGGGACGTCTGATCCATTGGATGAATCAGTGTCAGCAATGTGCGTTGAATACAGTGTTCTGGTTGCGGCAATGGAGGACATCTGGGCCAAGCTGCTCGTGATACCACGCCCTACAACCACCCTCCGCGCGCACTTCTACGACCACGGTCGCACCCCCTCCCCACCCGTGTGGATAAGACATCAGAAGTGCGAGAGCGCGAAGAAACGAGAAGAATGAGGGGCCATGTATGGATACGTTCAGAGGGGGCCAACAGCGGAGGCAAAGAACACCGCAAAGCTGCCCCCAGGGGCTCACCCCATTGGCTCCCCCCCCCTTCAGAATCCAGCCCCCCCTTCAGGATCGTGTCCAGCACGATCCTGAAGGCTGTGCTTTTCCACATCTCGCCCGGGGGCCAGCAACATAGCGAAAGCCCGCCGCTCTAACAGTGACCAGGGACACCACTACGTAGGCGCCGGGTCAAACATCAAGATGACAACGGGTCCTACCAGTGATGTTTGGCCCGCAAAAACACATCACCATCGCCAAATGGCCCCACACTTTCCACCACCGGTGTCGCCCATCCAGCCAGTCAGACGACGCGAGTGGCCCGAACCCACCACCGCGACAAGTCAGTAGCCATCGCCAAGGCCTCCCCCATCACGCCGTGCGGGAAGCTGACACCAAGGCTGACAGTGACGAATCTATGGATTCACATGCTCTGACACGCGACTGCAATTTGAAGTCACTGCTTATAGGTCTCTGAGCTGGTTTCCGACGCGCGCCTGACGGCACGCTTTTCCGTGGTGCTCCACGGTCTGGCCACAGTGGCTCTCAACGGCCGCACGGGGGTGGTACTGCGGCAAGCGACGCTGGACGGCGTCATAGTGGCAGTGCGGCTTGAATAAGGCAGCCGCACGGTCCACGTGCAGCCCGAGAACGTGCACCCGATCAAGGGAGCCCCACCTCCGCTATTCCTGCCCCTGTCGACCGCGGCCGCCGTCAATGATCGGTACTTCTTCTAAACATTTGGCATCATGCCGCCACCGTACTTACTGCGGGGAGTCGGGATGCACGAGGCGACGGCAAACGTGCTGGTGCTCGGAATCAGAGACTTCCGGGCTGCCCTCTGTGCCGTGTTCCGCGACAGGAAATGTGTCGCGGCCGCGGCGCCGCGGCGCCTCCAATATGACGTAAACGACCACCAACCCCACGTGCCAGCTTGCACCATGGCGCTTCTCTACGTGCCGCAGCACGAAGACACAAATGCAGGCGCCTTGATGTACATCTGGTTTTCCTTGCGCCAGTCTATGCTTGCTGACGCGGCGCTGCCAGCAGCGCCGCGCGCCCTCACCGAACTGGGCGCTGACACGGCACTGTGGCGGCTGGGTGGCTCTGTTCACGCGGCGCCCGTACTTCCCCTGCTGCAGTCCATTTGGTGCGCGTGGCTGACCTGGAAGCTCTAGTGGGACGTCCTCCAGGCGACGTCGGGGCAGGTACTCGAGGCGGGCTTCGAGCAGCCCCTCGCAGCCCGTGCCGCCAACTTTGATGCCCGATTCTGCTGCTCCACAAGTTCCACGACCTCTGCTTTCCTGTCGAAGCGTCCGAGGCTGATATTGCGCACTATTTCCAGACGGGATCGTTGGCGCTGGAAAAGTAGCGGGAGCAACCAGGCGGCGGGTCGAGGCCACGCCTTCCACCGGGGACAGCGACCAACCAGACTCTTTTGTCGGCGCCCGACTCGTCAGACATTCAGAACGGGTACTTCGCTTTTGTGTGTGTCACCTCTTCCAACAGAGGTATGCCACCTGGCGGCTGCTGGAAATCCCGGGTGCAACTATCACCGGCGGTGGAGCCACAGCCGTCACCACTGCGCTTGGCACTCTCTTCGGGTGGGGCGGTTCACGCAAGCAGGGATCCCCGCTCGCTCGCACCTCCCGCCGAGGTGCCGGCTTGCGGAATCTACGCAGTCGCGTGAAAAAGCTACGGCGGCCGGTGTGGCGGCCGATGCGGCAGTCAATGAGGCCTGCCGCCGCCGGCCTCCCGCTGGCAGGCGGCTCAGAGGCAAGTCGTCATCCTCGTTCGACAAGCACCTGTGAGCACGTAGCTGACACCTTTGGTCGAGGGGGGCAGGGTGGCGCCCAAATTAGTCGCGCAGACCGCCGCGAGGCGCTGTGACAGTATCGCTGCACCCCTTCCCCCCCCTAAATAACTCTGCCACGCTAAATGAAAACGGAGACCTTTCCGGAAGTCCATAATGAAGAAGAGGAACCGCACCCCCTCGGCCACGTGCAGTATCCACTGCACTGCCGGTGTGCGTGGCAGTGGGCCAGCAAGGGGGGATCAGGAAGAACGCAGCAGCGTTTCTGTGGCTCAAAAGCCACGGCAGAAGTAGCATCAGTAGCGTAACGGCTGCGCCAGACTCTACCCGCCTTCCCCTGTGCCACCGCAGCAGCAATGTGACGAAGCGGCAGTCATGGCGCAGCGATGTTCTTTGTGGGTGCGACCCCGTACATGTCAGCGCCGCCTATCGGCGCCACCGCCGGAGCCGTCGACCATTTCGATGTGGACGCATGGTACGCGCGCACGCCGGTAACGGCGTTAGCCACCGTCGCAGGAAAGGAGACAGCCTCAGCTGCGGAAGCGCCGCCCACCACTGCCACAACAGCTACCATCGGCTGCGGGTCTCCGCTGGGCAGGCGTCCGTACGTGCAGCTGACCATGGCATAAATGGATTATCGTCTGCCGCTGCTCAATGATGTGGGGAGATCCATCGCGGTCGTACTAAAGCATGCCGCCACCTGCTGCCCGCCGCCGTGCCGCCCAATAAGCTTTACACTCGACGTCTCACAGCCTCGGACTCTAGGTCGTCGCGCCATTTACGTAGCAGCCGGCGCCATGGCAATGCCTCGCTTCGCTGAAAACAGGCAGTTCTGTCAAGAGACAGATGCTCTTGGCGAGGGGAGCTGTGGGCGGAACGCCATCATCAAGCGCATCAGAGTGACCGGGTGGATGTGGGCACCCACCCCCGAGCGGCCTGATGCTGTGGAAGCCGCCGCGGCTGAGCACGTCGAAGCTGCGGCCGCGTACCACCCTCCCCGCACTTTCTCTCTCGTCGCGTACCGTAGACCTATCCTCCACACACTGGGAGGTCATCTGCTGTGGCCGCTCCGAGCCGTGGTGGCGGCGGCGGCGGAGGCGCGGTCAACCGTGCCCGTGTCTCGCCACTGGGCCGCCGGCCAGCCGCAAACAGCTAGGGTGCACATCGGCCGTGAATACACCCGTGCACGGCCACGCCGCGACGAAGTATCCCCTCGTTCGCGGCCGCCACGTCCACGCACGCCAACCGTCGCCCCACCGCCTCTGATCGCGGAATTTCCGCTCGCGTGGGTGGGCGAGGGTCTCCTCTCCGTTTCCCATCGTCCGTCATTCATTTCCCCGATTCCAGGGAAACAAAAAGTATCTAAGCCTGTGGCACAGAAGACAGCGGCCGGCAGCCGGCAGCTTCAGGCCACTCGACGACGGGAGACCACATCTTGTGAGCGCCTGCAGCGCAGACTGCGTTAGACAGCAGAAGCGAGCGCAAGCCTTGCATGTTAGGGACACGTGTTGTGGCGACTGCGACTCCATACCCTACCACCGCGGCTGTCACCGCCACACCCACTAATACGAGCCGCGTTGGAGGCGCGCCGCACTCGTTTCACTCCGCACCGTGGCGGTGCTCGCATAAGTATCGGCGATAGCAAGGACGCAGCTTTTCTCCCACACCGCCAGCGGCCACATGTGCTGCCGCTGCGAGTCAGAATTAACGGGGCTCGGTCGGGGTGAGGACATCCGAAGGGTACGCCTGCGGCGCGCGCACCAGCCGGAGAATGGCCGCGGATGGGTGATGGCCGTGGACCCGACATGACTATGAGCTCTTTTTCTTTGCCATCGCTGACTTTTGGTAAGGAGCAACTGACAGCTCAAAGAGCGCAGGCCGTCAAAGAGATCCTGCACCAGACGAGGACACAGTACAAACCCCACTCGCTCGTGGTGCCAGCGTCTGAAGAAGAAAGAGATTCAGTACTGTGGGAGCCCTGAACGACCGTACTCAACACACCTCGACCGCAAGGATCAAGCGGCCTCCGAACTCCATCGAAGTGCTTTCGGGGCAGTCCTTGATCGCTGAGAAACTCCAGTCCAACTCTTTAAGGAGGACGCGTCATTCCACTGCGTTTGTGTCATCTGGTGTCCAGAGAGTACAGAAAACCAGAGTCACGTAAAGATGCCACATTGTTCTCCTACAAGAGAACAGGGGCTGTTTTGACTTGGGTCCCTAGTTAGCAGATGGCGAGGTCCTGTGAAGGAGCTCTGAGGACGCCCTGTATCCCGCTTTGTGTGTTTTGCAGCGTGCGTACGCCCTTCTTCATCATGTTCGACGACACGGCGCCGATGTGGGTCATCTCTTGGGTCTTGTTTGAAGGCGTGAGCACCACTGAGGCGGCAAAAAGCTTGGTGTGCGACCGCACGACGGCGGCTGCGTGGGTCAAGGCGTACAATGACACCGGCGAGTGGTGGCCGGACCCGGCCATCCGCAATCATCATGCGGACAATGTCCTGTTTGACGAGCATTTTGTCCGCGCTGCGAATGCCGTCGTCATGTCGGACCCGGAGCAGCTGTCAGGCGAAATGAAGGACGTCATTTTCTTTTTATCGACTTTGCCTGGTTATCGCGACTCCTACAAGATCTCAATAGCCACCCTCGACCGCGTGCTCCGGGCTGCGGGCTACTCTTACAAGCAGCTCTGCGGCATGTGTCGTGAACGCGATCAAGCAAGGCCGGCGGCATTCGCTAAGCAATTTTTGTCAATCCTGCTTCGGTGCCTCGTGTCAGCCGACGAGACTCACAAGGACGGCGGGGTCTTGCGGCGTAGACGTCGTCGGTGGCTACGTGGTGTGCGTTACGAGTGCCAGTCGCGTGACTGGAGGTCGATGCTGAGGACTTCAACGATGATGGCTGTCTCCTACTCGGATGGGGTGCTACGCTCGGTCGCAACCCCCACCTCCCCGTCTCAGAATTCCGAAGATTGGCTACTCTTCCTCAACGATCTGTTTCCGACGATGAACCGATACTTGCCCGGTCTATCGTGGAGGTTGCAACGAGACCGGTGTGTTCTACTTTTTAACAATGCACCTATCCACTCAGCGGAGGCGGATGCATTCATCGCCACCAACGGCATCTTTCCTCTGCGTCTTCTACCGTATAGTCATGAGTTCCAACCGATAGAGGAAGTGTTTAGCGAGTATTCTTACCAGCTCAAGACGGCGCACAACTCGTATCCCGGGGTGCCCGAGGCGCTTCTACACGCAGTAGCGTTGTCTAAGTTGACTGCCCCCAACACTGCGTCGCACTTTGACAATAGCCTGTTGGAGGCTGTTCGAAACGTTCCAGAGTTGTGTGGGCCTGGTGGGCCGTGGGAAGGTCTCGTTGCATCTCTGCCGGACGTGCGCGATTAAAGGAGCAATATCAATGTACAATCGATTTAAGGTACATCAGATGACAGTAACAGCAAGGCACTAACGACGATGGAACGTGACTCACGACAAAACCAAGCCACGCAGTCCCAGAGGGACGGACGACCCATCCGGATGCGGCTCACCTTTCTCACCCCACTTAGACAGAATCAAAACAACGACATCCATCGCACTCACAGTCGAGCTGCAAACAGCGTGACCACGTAGAAATCCGGAAACCGTATCCCGACGGGCCTTCTCCATGAAAGAAGAACGCTCGGAGTCGTCCCTACGCCTGACTGCGAACAAAGCCAGGTCCTCGGCCAGGTCAATCGCCCCCAGCTGCCGAAACGCGCGGTCACGCGGCCCTGTGCGTGCAGATTCAGTTCCGCCTGGTGCTGCAGCACCAACTGCGCCGGCGGTTTCGGGCATCGGGGCGGTGGGGGGTGGTTCCTCTCTAGCGTAGAGGGCCCGCCCGTGAATTGTTAGACCACATGCAAGAAAAAAAACAAGAGGACAGGATAGAGAGCGATGGCAACTGAACGGAGGATTAGAAGGTCAGGAAAAAATACAAGTAGACGAGGACACACCCCTGAGCTGAGAACCGGGCGTCTCGGCACAAAGCAATCATGCTCAGCAGAAATTGAAGCACAACTGACACGCGGATAGAGGCGCTGGCCCCGCCCGCGCTGCCGAGCCGGCCATCGATCTTGGCAACCTGCGCGATTCGCTTCTCCGCCGCAGTCTCCGCCAAGCGCTGGCGGACTGCTCGGCGCACCACGGTCGAATTCGAGACCTCCCCGCTGGCCGGTGACCCAGAGTCGACACCTGCTTGGCTCGCTCTTGCAAACAGCAGTGGCACGTCACGCGGCATCCCCACCGCCAAACCGATAGGCAACGATGAGTGGTAGGTCGCTCCGAGCGGATTCCGCAACATTGCAGCTCGGGCGTTCGGACCCGATAGCGCCGTCACTGCTCGAGGCATATTGGCTCCACGAGCCACATCTGGCTGCTCGACAAAGTCAGATCGGAGAGCATCCCGACTCCGTGAAACTTGGGCTTGCGCTTCACCGGCGGCGGCAGTAGCCGACCGAAAAGCAGCGGCCGCGACCTGCTTCATGTGGGCGTCTGTAGTTTTCGCACACACCATTGATGCCACGTTCCATTGGACCCCCTTCTTGCGGCGCACCGAGAGCTTACCTGTGGGGGTCAAGGACAAATCAAACGCCTTGGACAACGATAGAGTGTGGGGAAGGTGGCCCTTTTGCAAACACAAATTGCAACGACAAAGACAGGGAGACACAGAGATACGAAAAGATACAAAGATAGTGGTCAGAAGATTCCCAAGTCAAGCAGGCCGACAAAGAAATCACCCCACGATGACAAAGGAACGAGAACTTCGAACACTTACTGTTTACTAAGGGCGCAACGCTTCACCCTTGCAGTCGAGCACGTGCACGCCTGCGTCAGGAATCGAGCGGGCACGTTCGGGCTAGCCGTACACTCACGCACGTTCGCCTCGCATGTGCCAAGGTTATGGGCATCGTCGACAAAGCGCCGGCGGTAGCGACAAATAGAGCAAGCTTTAGCCGGCGGGGCGCCAACTTCGGCCACATCATCATCAGGGCCTGAGGTGGATAAAGTAGAGCCCGACATATCCGCACATTATACTCGTATTAATCCATAATCGATGCTGCAGCCGCGTATCCATATGGTACTCTGTTCATCTACCGCCGGATACACTGAGCCCTAATGACTCTCCAAAAGCAGGATATAATATAATCTGTATCCATTCACGACCTTGCTTGATCCGGCTCACAGATTCTGCGGCGCATTGCTGGCGCGTGAAGATGCCTCCCCAACTGGTTGAGCTGCCAACATCTGGCAGTGCCAAGCGGAGATCTTGCCGGAAAATGTCCGAATGGTTCTGTCCCGCGTCTGATCCGGTTTGCCTTGTTATCAACGGCCGGCGCGCGAACCCGAACGGGCGCCCCCTCGTGAGCACACGAGAGTTCCAACGATCCCTACTGACGAGGCCAGCTGCATCATCGAAATCAATTCCAACAACCAGATGGTACTTGACGGCGGTTCATCGCAAACAATCCTTGTGAATAGAAGAGTCTATTTCCAGCACACGTTAGTCTGTACCTGGTGAGATGTCTCCTTTCGATAATATTACCGTGTGTCCAGATCCATCATCCAAGAGAATAAATTCAATCTGTCTATCCAAACTATATCCGAAATCGCACTAAATGAGTATCCGATTATAATATTGATCCTTACACTGTCCGGCCCAGCAAAATCCGAATTCGAATAGATGACTTTGTGAATTACTCCATTCAGAGTGCATGAAGGGGCATGTGGAATATATCCTAATGCAACAAAAAATGCCTCATTCCTAAGCCCCTGATCATCATCACCTGGATTGGCCACTCGGCCGTCCTCGGCCATCGTCACGGGACTGGTCCCAGGGGCCAGATCAGGGGAACTGGTCCGGATATCCTCCTCTTCCGACGATGACGAACGCCTGCCGGCAGTGAGCCCGGCCGCCTCCCTGGCAGCCGTCCGAATTGGTTGGATGTCGCTGCTGGATGCCATGGCGGGCGCGCGATTGGTCGAAGAGGGAGCGGGTTGGAGGAGAAAGGAGGATGGGTGGGGGGGGGGGGGGGGGGGGGGGAGCTCAGCATCGGCAACCTGACGACCGGAACTGACGACAGGAATAGATTGACGAGAGGACAGCGAATCATGCGCCAATTGTGTCGTGGAGCAAGTCCCGGTTGAGTGTGCAAATGAGAGGACACGAAATATGGGTTGATGAAGCGTCCACAGCTGAGCTCAGTCGTCAGCCACCCAAGGTCCCAGATGGTGTGGGGCGGGCCAGAGGCGTGCGACCGACGGACGGATGAATTCGGTCACAATTTCCCACATCATTTCCCGCAGCCGGCTCGCAGCGCCCAGAGCGTGAGTCTGATGATCTGCGTCTGTGCTCGTCCGTAGATAAATAGGGCCAAACAAGACGCTTACATCACTTACCAAGATGCAGAAGAGTTTTTCAGAGAGCGCACTGTTGTCATGACAAACGGAACCGCAAGGCGTCAATCAATGCAAGGCTTTTCAAGAAACGATAATCCCGAGACTCCTGTGACTACCTCCTTAAACAGCCTCGGTCGCATCGTTCTAGAGACCACTGTAAGACTCTAAATGGACCTCAGAGGCTTGCATGGGCCGTGACCTCAAAGCATCAGGCACGTTGTAGTTCTGTCTTTCAAAGTGTTTCAAATTCTATGAGTTTCAACAGCTGCGTCTGATGGCTGTTGTATTCCGCAACTGAGGGATATTTCGGAGAACAATTGTAGGAACTGGATCGGGACTGAAAAGGAGCTTCCGACGTACCCAGGTGGTTTGGGAGACGATACATTGAGGTGCACCATCTCCCATGCCCGCAAGTGTAGCGCCTCGAGTGTCTCGCCAAGAGGACCGAGGCGTGCGTCCTGGACATAGCACGCGACACGCAGGCAGGGGAGACAGCGGTGAGCCACCATTCTCATATTGCCCATCTTCCACACGTGCAACAAGTCAAAGGATATGATTTTGTAAATGTTCTTGTTGTCTGTAGCAAGGCCCCAGACGGCGCCGATGGCCGGTACGAATGCGAGTGCATTGTACTCATTCCTCAGGTAGTAGCGAAGGGAATTCCGGAGATCCCGGTCGCGGGCGACCGCCCCGTCAAGTTGTGTTTCCAAGACGGCCGTGACGTCGCAGGGCTCTACACCGACGCCCGTGGCTCCGCCCGCAACATCACTGAGGACCATGAATTGTGAGAAAAGGAACTCACACTCATTACCCATTAAACAGAAAACCGACCTCTCGGCAAGCTGGTCTGTGACGTGACCCGAGAGTCGCGGAACCGCAGATAACGTCGACTGCCCCGGAAACTCGACGGGCACACCAGCTTGGATGGCATACCCACAGCGACGAATGAGGACGGCGAGGTAACGCTGCAGCACACGATTGCGACTGTGGCTCGCACGGCGCCGGGCCGCCGCCGTCCGGGCCACTAGCTTACCGACGTGCGAAACGTAACCGACAGTCACCCACTGTACGGCACGGTCGCGTACGTTAAGAACGCGCGCCAGTATGGGGTACATGTAGTGTTCCCCCGACGAGGACACGACGGACTCGTCCATGAACTGCAGTTCTTCCAGGTCAAGCGAAAGCGATCCGTGCGGACCGCTCCCGTGCGCCTCCTCTTCCAGGGAATCGTCACTATTTATCATGACGGAGCGCAACAGCGTCCCGTCAGGTCCCGCTCCGAGCTGCTCTACCCAGAGCTGCGCGCGCCCGGCGTCGCACAATAGCTTAAGTACGACGAGTAGGAGGTCCCTAGAGAAGAACAAGTGGACCACTTCTTCCACCCGTATTGGCGTTTCTTGCCAGAATATGTTTGGCAAGAACACGCCTCTTCTCCCCTAGAACGGCGGCCAAAAACGAGCTCCTGGTGGGGAATTCTCGCTCAAGCTCGCCCATACGATCCTGCGAGCTCGCTCCATCCGCTGGTTCCATTTCATGAGGGACATCAGCACGGCTCGCCGGCGCTTCGAAATGGCCCCAGCCAGCATCGCCACAGAGTCGGCGCCGCTGCCACAGACGACCATCTATGCGACGTCCGTCACGACGCTGCCGCTTCACGTCGCCGCTCTCCGCCATATGAAAAAGGGCAGCAAGAGATCTTTGATCAGTTTGAGAGAGTGCCGATCTACCCGCACTGAGGCAGAACTTCAGAGCCTCTTGCAGCAGCGGTGTGTTGAATCGAGACTGCTGCTTTACGACGGACGGCGGAACGAGTCGTCTTGCTTGAATTCGTGCCGGCATGGCCTCGTAATAGGCTCTGATGCGCAAGAACGTTGACGTCAGGAAGACGTTTGGAGGACGACGCTCCGACAACGTCCCGCGCGCGCTCCCGTGAATCGGAACTCGGAAGACACCAACTCCACCGAGAAGCAGCGTTTGTCTCTCATCAAGCTCTTCATGAATGAAAGGAGCAGTAGTAGGTGTAGAAGTAGCTGGGGAAACAGGAGCACCGGAGCCGGCATCGCTCTCGTAGCGTCTGGTGATGCGAGCGACGGTCTTCGTTGCTTGGTTGCGCCCCGCGTTTTCCCCCGTGAGGGGGAGCTCAAAGAATCCCGGCGGTACCACGAGGCGGTTTCTCCGAGCGTGCTTGACGGCCATGTGCCGATAGAGTTTCCCTTCTGTCGGAAAGAGTCGTGCACAAAACCAACACAACAGACACTCACGACGTATTCCCCCGCCCCCGTCTTACTCCATAGCCTGTTTCCACGGAGAGAATCCATGATGTAAGGTGTGTGCTGGACGCCAACAATTGAAACATCGGGGGAGAGAAAAAAGGCAACTAGTCAGTGCTTGGTACATCTGACCGCGCAGTGGGGCACAACTAAGGAAGCAAAAGGCCAATGTGAGCGACAGTTCGAGAAGGACACTGCGGTGTGGGGCTGCTTCTCAATCCCCCGAACATATATCCTTTCGAGCCAAGGGACGGATACCAACGTACTCGGCTTGACGTGGGAACTCTAGGACATGTAGGTGATGCTGTAAGACCTCTGGCCTTTCACGCGACGTGGAGCCTACTTTCAACATGTCATCCAAACATCACTTTCCACGTGGCACTCTTACTTCGTGACTCGCTGTACGCGTCCAACATCCGCTACAACGGCCTCCATCTTTTGAGTGGAAGCTACGGACACGCCGATCGACCTGATCCGGCGTGAGGCCATTCAGCGCCCCGCTGACTCATCATAATGCGGCGTCTGACTCCGGATGATTCGGCGTCAGCTCTAATGCACCAATGGGAGTTGGTGTCTGTCGTGTAGGCCTATTGGGACGCGACACCATTTTAAGCGCCCCTGACAATCCGTTACTACGATCCGGGGCCAGCAGGGCTGCGTCGGCTGAGCCCTGCTGTTGGGGCTGTCGAGCGCTGCACTATCCAATGGGAAGTGCCCTCTGTTCTCGGTTTTCGTTTCGAACGCCGCCTGCTTCTCCATGTTTCTTTACCTGCGTTTCTGAGCGATTTGGTGCCGCTTTCTGGCGGCACACGCCCGTCGGCGTTCGTTTGTGAACCATTTGGTGCCGCGTTTTGGCGGCACACGCCCGTCTCCCTTTGCGTTTTTCCCTTATGGTGCCGCACCGTGTGGAGACGAGCGCATGCATGTTCTGGGGCACCTTAGGTGCCCCAGGGAGAGGTTATAGTCAAGAGAACCGAGCTCCCTCGGGGGGATCGAGAGGGGCAGCCTCAGTTCCAAAGACGAATTTTTCCCTTGTGACCCCTCCCGACCTTTTCAACCGTCATCACACCCATCGACATCCCTAGTGCCCTCCGGCGTCGCCCCCATCGTCTTAAACGGAGCCTTGCCCGTCAACCGTTGCCCCTGCCGAGTACGTTTGATTCGCCACGTGTCCTGGCGGGTCTCACAGACGCACAGTGCAGGTAGAATGCGAAAGCGCCGAGGAAGGGGTCGGGGAAGAAGAAGAGTGGAGAGGGATGATAAAACAGCGGATGACGAGAGGCTGGCAGCGCGGCACAAAAGGCTGAAACGGCAGCACATGTGGAGAGAGAAGGTGTCGGGTAGAAGGACGTGGGGCAAAAAGGAAGGATGTGGCGGGGGCGACGGGCAATGATGAGTGGCCAAGGCTATTGAAATGAGACCATGCGTGGGTTAAATGGAGGCCAGTGTCAAATTGAGGACCACAAGCAGTAGATTGGAGTGGCAACCCAGCCACAACCGACAATAGGACCGTCGTCCGAGTCAATGTCCATGCAGGTGGGCACCCTTGAGGTGAACGAGTGTCAGTCTCAAAAGAAATATTGAACAGCTTTAGTGGGTGGGCTCTTCTATGCGCTAAAGCGGCGCCTAGGAACACAGGAAGAAGTCATACTGTTCCCAGCGGTCCGTGCATCCCCCCTCACTGGCTCTCCGGGTCGCCCATGTCTCAGTATCAAAATTCGGCCGAGGTACGTACATCGTATCATCAGGTCCCGGTTTCGGGTACTGCAAGAGCCGGTTCTGAGGATTTTGGCTTGGTGCCCGATCATCCGGCGGCGACATGACTCGTCCATACTCCGCCAAAGTCAGTACGCACTGCATATGAAGGCGATGCACGACAGAGACCGGAGCGTTGTTCAAACCCCATCGCCGAATCCTCCGTGACACAATACAAATCTGTATTAGTACAGTCTATCTCCATTCCTATGACATCCTTTCTTGGGCACGGTGTCTAGTAGCGAATGCCGATCGACCGCGAAGGATCGCACAGCCACTCAGTTGTTCTCTTGTCGATTAGAATGAATTCTATAATCAAATGGAGGTGTGGCAATTCCGCTATATCTCATATGTAAAGGAGATGGAGGCGTCTTCGAACCCACCCACCGTCGTCGCACCCATCGTCGCCATCGTGTCGACCATCCCCGTCACCCCCCCCACCCCACCCCAACCATGTCGGACCCGTCGCCTCCACCATCCCGACAGTCGGATACCCCACCAGTTCGCAACCCCATCCCACGGTCCACATCCTGTCCGGCTGTTTCGGCCACGGTTGAGACTGTCTTCGAGAGGGCTGTCCCTGATTTGATGCATGAGTGGCACCGTACTGTCCAGGACGCGGTAAGGGCGGCGGCGGCGGCGTGAGAGGGCCACTTTGCGACGGGGGAGGACCACTCAAGGCGCAACTACGATGGGGAACATTTCAGTGGCCTACCGTCTGCCACCGTGACCGCCGATCACCGTTGGCGCAGGGTCCGCCAGGAGATTTCGATTCGCCCTCAAAGGTAGATGTTACGTCTTTGGGACGCCAATGTTACGTGGCCGGTGGGTTTGCAGCAGCTCCCCGTCCTATTTTACAAGCGGAATGCGCAGAAGATTATGGCGGACGCAACCATGTACCGTGAAACGCCTGACAACGCACGAACCATGAGGCGCAGCAACCGCCGGTCCGGCAAATGGACCGAGCTTGACGCCCGCGTGTACGAGTGGTATCTGGCCATTTACGCCCTCGGTCATTGTTGAATCCCCATCACCACCGCGCTGCCTCAAGAAGGCGCATTCGTGATGGCAGGTCGCCTCGGGATCACCTAGTTTTCAGCCAGCAATGATTGCGTGCGGGGTTTCCTCAAACGGTTTGACACATGCAATGTGGCCATGCACGGGCAGGCGGGCGAGGCAACCTTGGCGTTGGCCGCCACCACGACGCAGAACATCCGTCGCAAGCTGGAGGCCTGCCCCCAGACCGAGTATACAACATGTACGAGACCGGGCTATTGTACCGGTGCCAGCCCTCGCGCTCCTACGTGCCACGGCGGGACGGTCGACACGCACGCGGGACCAAGGCCATGCGTCACATGGACCGCTTCACTCAGGTACTCTGAACGAATGCGATGGGCACCCACAAGCTCCCAGTAGCTTTGATCGGCGAGCCCGTCCGCCCGCTGTGCTTCCGCGAGGACGGCAACGAGTGCCCGTTTCCCTATTTCAATCAAAAAAGGCCTGGATGGACAAGTATGTGTACGCCCAATGGTGGAGTACGGTCCTCCTGCCGGAGGTACGGGACTTCCGCGGGGGCGTCGAACGGTCCATGATTATGGACAGCGCATCCACACACGACGTTGCACTAAAAGCTAAAGATGTGGAAATCTCGTTCCTTTCCCCAAACGTCAGGAATATTTGCTAGCCGATGGACGCCGGGTTGATCGCGGCGCTCCCGCGGCGATACAAGAGACGCTAGTTGGCTGTCTTCTTGCGTAAGCTTTTATTGACGTCAAGAGAGCAGCCCCCCCCCACTCCCCCCGACCCCCAACCGGCCCGGCCCGCAACGCCGCCAACCCCCCCCGCCTGAACACCCGCCTCCACCCCCCCCGCCGCCCCGCTCCCCGCCGGGGCCTTGCGGACTCTGCGCCGGGAACGATGTTCCCTGGGTGCACCCAACGACAGATGTGCTCCAGGAGTACGGGGCCCGCGGATGGTGGGGTTGGCGGTCATCGACGACGAGATGGACGCTGCGGCTCAGACGGACCTTTTGACCGCCCTTCTCCCCGCGCCGGACCAGGGGCCGAGCCCGCGACGGAACTGAGGGCTGGCCGGGAGCGGAAAGGCCCACCTCATGGACGCCGCGACGTTTGTTTTTGAAAAATGGGAGAAGGAAACACGAGAGCCGGTTATGCATTGCTGGGTGAAGTCGATTGTATTGCCTGAGTCTGTGACTGCGTCAGTCGAGTCGTTTCACGCGGATTATCGGAAGTGATTTGCCAGTGTGGAGGAGGATGTGGATGAGGTGCGTTCTCATTTTCGGGGGACATCTGTTGGACGGGAGATGGTGTGTGGTGAGAGCGAGCATGACGAGCGCGAGGGTATGCGTGCTTTGCTGGCTGCGGATGATGCGGAGGAAGCCATCGTGGACACCTCCGATTTGATTGTCTTTCAATCTGAAGCGGCATCAGGGGACGAGGACGAGCCGACTTGTGATGAGGAGTAGGCAATGTCATCGCATTAAAGTGTCTGACGCAGTTAGTCCCGGGTACGCCTTGGGCGGGACGCGTCGGTGTGTGCAAGGAACGAAAGTGACGACGCGATGAGAGAGGTAACTCGGGCTGTGCCCGTAGTGACGTCTGTATGCCCAACGTGTGAGTCTCAATAATCGGGCGGGACCCGAAGTTGTGTTCGTTTCGATGGGGGAGAACCCGTGTGGTTGATGTTACTCGGGAAAGGATCGCTGTTTCGTATGGATGGACGGGGGTGTAGGCAGGAGGCAGGTGAAAGAATCAAAACGAGCAGCACTTGTGGTGTCGCTAAGGTGTGGATTGAGCGAGAAGGGGGTCACGCCTCTTGTGGGGCTCAGCATTTCGCTGGGTGGATGGGCTTGATGCGAAGCGGGTCACACCTCAGGCGCGACTCACCTTGTTGGGTCGTTAGTGCCAGCGGGGAAGGCTGTCGTGCCTCGGGCGGAGACCTGCTTGCTTTGAGGGGTGGACAGTATGGCCGGGTGCGGTAGAGACAGCAGCAGGGCGTCATTGGCTGTACGTGAGGTGAACAAGCATGGAGGTGTGTACCGAGAGAGGGGGCGGAAGGCACATGTGGCAGCAATACGAGATGCAACACTACAGGCGAACAGAAAAACGGTCCTGATTCCCACCCCTTCCCCACACCAGCCCACCAATTGACCTTGTACTTGTCTTTGATACGTCCCAAGGAGAACCGATACACAGACCACACCCTCAATTAGCCGCCAACTATCAGCCCCCCATCCCCCCCCCCTCTTCCCTTTCGATCCCAGCCCACCCACCTTGCGTCGCTATCGACCGAGGTATGATGTGTAGAGGCGCATCCTCCAGGTTTCCTTGTCCCCCAGCAAGAAGACGGCAGGCTGTTGGCACGCACACACATGCATACATGCACATACATACAGGACTATAGGGAAACGAAGCGAGCGGCGAGAGACAAGTAGACAGGAGCGTCAGGTTCGCGTCGGTGCGGCTCATCTACCACAATATGTCCATCAACTCTCCACCCGAACAACGCTCCCCGAGCTCCCAGAACCAGAACCGAGACACACGAAAGCGTACAGGCGTGCTCTTTAGAGTGCATAACAATAGGGAGCAGGGGCCACACAGAAAAGGAACAAGCGCGTGTGCGTGCCATGCAGGACAAATGCGATCCCTGGCGAGCGGGGGTGAGTGCTAGCGGAGCTGGACAACAAAATCAGCCACTTGCGGAAGCAAAAGTGGTTGGGGTAGGACGGGGAGAGCGGAGGAGAGCCCCGCAAAACGGCGAAACGGACGACACAACTGCCCTGGGTCGCAGTGTGGGGGCGGCGGTGGCAGACGATGGATCCTAACTTGGAGTTCGATCATGTCGCTGGACGCAAGAACGCGCCGTGCACCGAAGAAGGATGGCGTGACACAGGGCGAACTGCTCGGAGATGTTAATCAAAAAGTGCTCTTTCGACCGCTTTTTTTGCTTGCGCCATTGGACGCTGAAGGCATGCGAAAGCGAGGGCCGAGGGTCATCGGTCGGTTGAGCCCCCGGCCAATGGCCTGAGCTCGATCATCTGAGGCCAACTAGGCCACCCTGCGGCTGTTTTCAGGATTTCCAGAGGGACGGACGATCGCCAAAAAGGGTGCCTAGCAAAGGAGAAAGACGGTACCAGTCGAATTCCCTTTCCTGGTTCATGTGGATTGGACAGACGAGACCACGTGCAAGCCGACTGGCGCCGCAGTCCACTGGAACAGAACGATGCTCGAAGTGAATATCCTGCCCCATATAAACTTCAGTACACGGACGCAGACGGCGACGATCAAATTGCACTTGTTCGTTCGAATGCGTGGTGAGATCTCTTCCGTGTGGGGTCCACTGTGGCCTCTGCCAACATTCCAAGTCGCACTCATCACCACGCGCACAACAACCAAAACCGCTATCACCCGCCAGGCGTGACCCACACCGGTGCACCCCCTGCATGAGCCAGCCTGCCGACAGAACCACGGAACACGGCGCCAGCGTTCAACCAGACGTGTGTGCGTGAGGCCCTGGCTGCAGCCAAATCCTCCCTTCAAGAAGGTGCCGCGGCATGGCCTACGGCGACGCGGATGTCGGCGGCAACCAAGACGGCGGCTAGGACGGCGGTGGCCCGGAGAGCGGCGGCCAGGACGGCGGCGGCCAGGACGGTGGCGGCCAGGAAGGCACCGGCGAGGACGGCGGCTGCCGGGACGGCGGCGGCAACCACGGCGGCGGCAACCACGGCGGCGGCAACCACGGCGGCGGCAACCACGGCGGCGGCAATCACGGCGGCGACAACCACGGCGGCGGTAGCCCCGGTGGCGGCAAACGCAGTGGCAGAAAAGACGCCGGCAGAAAAGACGGCGGCAGCAAAGACGAAGGCGACCAAAACGGCGGCAACATAGAAGGTGGCCTCAGGGACGGAGGCGGCAGGAACGCGGGCGGCAGGGACAGCGGCCGCTGAGACAGCGGCGGCAGGGGTGGTGACGGCAGAGGCGGGGTTGGCAGAGCCAGCGGCAGCAAAGACGGCGGCGGCAGAGGTAGCAGCGGCGGGGGCGGCGATGGTACGTGTGGCGGCACAGCATACCGTCGTGGCAAGGACGACGGCGGCAGGACCGGCGGCGACACGGCCGGCAGCGGCAGGGACGGCGGTGGCACGGGCTGCGGCAGCAACGACGGTGGTGGCAAGGACGCAAACGGCAGGGATGGCGGCAGCAGGAGCGGCGGCGGCAGTGGCGTCGCTGGAAGAAAATGTTGTGGCAGGGACGCACAGAAAGAGGCCATCAAAGCCGGGCGGGGCTGCAGCGTCGACTACTGCGGCGGCCCTTACTACTGCGGCGGCGCCCAACAAACAACGGCCGCCGGCTGCACGGTCTCCTTCTCATCGACCGCCGTTTCCGACACCACCGGCGTTGAAACCATGTCCTGCACCACTGCCGCCGCCGATACCTTTGGTGCCCAACTCGAAATGGGTTGCGTTGCCTCCCACGGCAAAAGACATGGAGACAGCCACGTTTCCATGGCTGCAGGCCCTGCTGCCGACATCGGCCCGTCCGACCAAGTCGGTTGCTGCCGCGAGTACGGTGCCACCTATGACGTCAACTGGGTGCAAAACCGCGCAGGCAAGCGCGTCGAAGGAGGCGCCGTCGGCAACAATGGCCACGTCATTTCATCGTCGGCAGTTCCGCCATCGCGCTTATTCGGCTACTTCAAGGCGATTTGGGCGCGACACAGTGTGGTGCGGTACACGAATCGCAGCCCACGACTTGGAATGGCAGGTCGGAGATCTGGCGACACAATTATTCTCATGGGGTGTCGCGTCCCACGGCAAAGACAATCAGAATCAAGCTCACACAACCTCGTCCCAGGCTTTTGTCTCACTGTAACGACGTGATTTGACGACTTCAGGGGCGGCCGCGCCCCCAGAGCACTCAGCCGAGATCACTGTCAGCATGCGGTCGTGAGAAAAGCAGCAGACTGGCCTCGGCGTCCGATTTTGATCGAGATGCAACATCTCGTGCGGATCGACGGAAATCTGGCAACGCAAATCGAACGCTGATTGGCTCGCACCACCCGCCAGTGCAAAGCTGCGCAACCAAGACATGATGACTCTGAGAGGGCCAGGGCAGGACGCCGATGGAAATAAAGTGAGGGCGCTGTGCCTTGCGCGACGGCAGTCAGCTCCTAGCAAACGTTTCCTTCGCTCTTTCCCCGACCTTCGTCCTCCCCCCCCTCCCGCACCGCCGCCATCGATCCTTCCCGCC
>ENA-ORXR01001954-ORXR01001954.1-marine-metagenome-genome-assembly--contig:-NODE-1954-length-20597-cov-24.883480_pt1 | contig 20597 bp, 18 predicted proteins | sample MGYA00237866_ERZ511479 | MGnify/ENA metagenome assembly ERZ511479 | reverse complement strand
CGTAAGGAAGATTTAGTGAAACATATAAGAAAAAGAACAATTCAGACGGGTAGATTATTTTTTTCGTCTTCCCTAACCTAATCGATGGTCAGTTACCTAATCGGTTTCATCTCTAGTACTTCCTCTGCAAATTTGAATGTTTCTTTTCTTACCTCATCCAAATTTTTATTTTGCAAACCGGAAGGCAATACATGTGTACCGTTGGGAAATGCCACCATACGCTTCTTATCATCAGGAGTTCTGACCTTTTTCAGCATCTTTTTCATGGCAGGAATAGATACCACCGAGTCACAATTTTTGTCATCTTTATAATAATAACCCACAAAAATCGGATGCTCAATTTCCTTAAAAACATCCTTATTCATCGTCGTATTCACCAAGCTGCGTATTGCCTGTATGCCCTCCAAACGATATTTCATCGTCCAGTAAGGGTGGCAAGATTCGGGCATATTGGGTATCTCACGGTACTTGCTGCCATTGACATAGCGTGCCAATTGCAAGCCCCAGGGATTGACTATCAAACGCGATTTTTTATCCTTCAAATCAATATTTGGCGAATACATAATATGCCCCTGTATCAAGTCGGGATTGTACGAAGCCACATAAGTGCCTATCGTACTTCCTGTCGAGCAAGACATCAAAATTACCTTTTCGCCCAAGGCTGTACCTATGGTTATCGCTCGCCGTACCGACATAATTAAATCTCTTGGCATCAAATCTTTAAACGACTCCGGGTCGTCCACGCCATGTCCTGCCAGCAGTGGCAAATAGAGGTTCGCACCATATCGTTCTGCAAATTCGCGATGTATCGGGTCGCCCTCCATCGGGCTTGCCGAGAAGCCATGCAGATACACAATACTGTATGCTGTTTTTTCCTTTTTAGCGGAATCTGCCCATATAATGCGAGAGGCATTGCCGGGTTTCAGGCTGTCGAGATTTTTATCCTTGATACGGTCTTCGATGATACTTAAGGGCATACCCGAACTCGTAATTTCCAACTCAGAATCTTTCCAGTCTTCATAGTCGGGGCGCGGTCCGAAGATATAAGCCCCCAAAATCAATAATGGGATAATGTAGTACAATCGTTTCATTCGTCAAAAATAGTGAAAAATGATGAGTTGGTGAGTTGATGCGTTGTTGAATTGTCGAATTATAGTGTATTTAGAGCATAGAAGCTACTTTATACGATGTGAAACCCCTATTTTTGACCTAAAATGAAATAACGAATTGATGTGTTGGTGTGTGTTGATGAATTAACGAGTTGACGAAAAACGATAACACATCAACTCGTCAACTCGTCAATTCGTCAACACATCAACACATCAACTCAACAACACATCAACACATGTTTTCAGAACTCATCATAGGTACAATGCGTCTCGGCACTTGGGATGCCAATTACGACACTGCTCAATGGCAAGCCTTCATAGAAGACTGTCTTGCTTTGGGAATGACCACCTTTGACCATGCCGATATTTACGGAGATTATACCACAGAAGCAGACTTTGGGAAAGTGCTGAAAAATGCACCACAACTACGTGATAACCTACAAATTATCACCAAATGTGGCATCTGCCGTGTCTGTGAAAATCGCCCGAAATTTCGTATTAAATCTTATGATTCAAGTAAAGAACATATTCTTTGGTCAGTCGATAATTCGCTTCGCGAATTACAGACCGAATACATTGATATGCTGTTGCTGCATCGTCCTGATTACCTGATGGAACCCGACGAGATAGCCGAAGCCTTCACTGAATTGCTCTCTGCCGGAAAGGTCAAATCTTTTGGTGTCTCCAACTTTACACCTTCCCAATTTCAATTGCTCAACGAAGCCTTTCCGCTTGCGACCAATCAAGTCGAAATTTCTATCACGGCAAGGCATACATTTGAAGATGGTACACTCGACCAATGTATGCGACATGGCATACGTGTGCAGGCGTGGTCGCCGCTTGGTGGCGGAGTTATTTTTGGTGAAAATGAGGTCGCGGAGCGCGTCAAAAAAGCTGCTCAACCCTTGATGGAAAAGCATAACATTTCGCTCGACCAACTCTTACTCGCGTGGTTGCGTTGCCATCCCGCACAAATATTGCCCGTACTTGGTACGACCAAAATTGAACGTGTCAAAACGGCTGTTGATGCCCTTGATATTCAACTGGATAGGGTGGAATGGTATGACCTCTGGCAAGCTGCTACAGGAGAGAAAATTGCGTAATGTAACACGGTGCTTCCAGCTTGTGTAACATTCTTTTTTATGAAAAAATAAAAACGCCACCCCGTTTTATAACGAAATGGCGCGTTTGACCGAGGGGGATAATGGTTATTCTTCTAACTGCCGGATAGCTTCTTCCAATTCTCGAATGGGAGCGTCAAATTGCTTTGACCACTTTATGGTATATTGGTAAGTCCAAATGCCAACCAATCCGACAAATGCTAAATATAATGCCTTCATCCATACAGGCAAATGCCAATTCAGGGCATATATAATTACCGGAATTAGAAGAGGTAGAATATACCAGTACGCAATATTTTTCAACAATTGTCGCTCGACGATGAGGTAGTCATAATCATTTTTTAATTGCTCACGAATACTCATAGAAGCATCGGGCAACTTGCGCGAATATCTCACCGACAACCATTTATACATAATAAATACGGTAGCAAGCATAATCACTCCAAAACAAATTTTGGGAATTACAGATGTCTCGGTGAAAAAGCCCACACCAAACCATAACAACACGATGATACAAATAACGATTTCTCGCAAATTACGTCGCTCAATGGCACGGTCTAATTTTTGAATCTTTGTATTCATTTCCTTTAAATTTTTTGTTGAATTAATAAATTGAATCACATCTCGTTGAGATGCGCTTTGCCACATTTTTTTCAGTTCGTCGTCATGCATGATATTATGAATTTAATGTGTTCAAACACTTAAATAATTGCGCTTTGATGCGCTTAATTTTTACCGCCACATAATTCTCCGAAATCCCGATAATCTCTGCTATTTCTTTGTAAGATAAATCCTCTAAAAACAGGATAATCACCGCCTTGTCGGTATCGTTCAATTGGTTGATACAATGGTATAAATGCTCGTACTTCTCATTCTTCGGCACAGCTACAATTGGCTCAAAATGAATGCTTTCCAATTGTGTTTTTCTACGCCTTATCTTTTCGTACTTGGAGCGCAGGCACACATTGAGCGTGATGCGGTACAGCCATGTATTTACATTTGCTCGTTGCTCAAATGATGGCAGCGATTTCCAGATATTAATCAGCACATCCTGCACCAAGTCCTTACGGTCTTCCTCATTTTTGGCATAGACCGAGCAGATTTGATTGATGCGGTTTTTGTTGACTTCAACTAACTCAGAAAACCAATCCTCGATGTTTTTATTTGTGTCCATTTACTATCATTAGTAGCAGGTAGCAGGTGAAATATGACAAGTCTATTAATTTTTTTTGAAAAAAAACAAGCAAAACCAAAATTTGCCCATTCGAGAGAGATGAAGCAACCATTCCTTAATTCTACTTTGACACTTTAAATGTTTTCTGTGTCTTTTATATCGTCCAAGTGGGTTTTAAGGGAAGACGAAAAAAATAATCTACCCGTCTGAATTGTTCTTTTTCTTATATGTTTCACTAAATCTTCCTTATCCCGAAAGCATTCGGGACGCGTCAAATTTAGCCAAACATATAAAAAAAATAACTTCTTCATTTGGGGTAGATTATTTTCTTCCTCTTCCCTAACCTCATAGACGACCACACTACAACACCACAACACAAGTAAAAATGAAAATAGCCATAGGCTGCGACCATGCCGGATTTCCCTACAAAAAGGCGGTGACAGATTTATTAAAAAATAAAAAAATCGCCGTACTCGACCACGGAACCAACTCATTGGATTCAGTAGATTATCCTGACTTTGTGCATCCCGTAGCGAACGATGTAGAATCCGGTACGGCACAATGGGGCATTGTCATCTGCGGTAGCGGCAACGGTGTAGCCATTACTGCCAACAAACATGCAGGTATCCGCGCCGCACTCTGCTGGAATACAGAACTTGCTGCCCTTGCCCGTCAACACAATAATGCTAATGTCATTGCCATTCCTGCCCGTTTTGTCTCAGAAGAAAAAGCGGTGGAAATGGTCGAAACATTTCTCAATACAGAATTTGAAGGTGGACGCCACGCACGACGCGTGGGTAAGATTGCCTGTTAAAATAAGTTTAAGTTCAAGTTCAAGTTTAAGTTTAATTAGCGGATTTGGCTTCGCCAAATCATTCATTTTAAACTTAAACTTATTCTTAAACTTAAACTTCAAACGGAACTATGAAAAACCAAGTCATCATATTACTGTTTCTAATCTCCTCATTTGCGTATGGACAATCGGATACGATTGTCATGGAAAGCGTGACTTACGATACCTTGATTACGGTAAAAGTAGTCAAGAAAACGATGGTCGAAAAAACCGTCAATGGGCGTAAAGTCACGGACATTACGCAGGAAGAAACGATTGCTTCGGAAGAATTACTTTTTAAAGATAAAAAAATGCCCCGCGTAAGCGAGCGGCGCATTGCTGCCCAAAGACCCGATCGCACCCGACCACCAATTGTCGAAACTAAACCATCGACATCCTCCGGGCTTGGCGTATCAGTAGTACCTTCCGGGCAAGTAAAATCAAGCGAGGAAGTCATCGTGCCAGAGGCACCAAAAATGGGTGATTATTATTTCCCTGTAATAGATGAAGCCAGTCGATTTGCCAATACGATTACAGCCGCCGACTTGCAAAATCATGCGATGGTATTGGCTTCTGACGAATACGAAGGGCGCGAAACCGGAAAAAGGGGACAGCATAAAGCCGCCGAGTACATTGCCAATCATTTCAAAGCACTCGGTCTGCCGGATTTGGGGGAAGAAAAAACCTATTATCAAACTTATCCTTTAGTTGCAGAAGGTTGGGATGCTGATGGTATAAAAATTAAAGTGAACGGCACGGAGTATAAGCATTTGGAAGATTTCTACGCCTTTCCTTCCTCCAATCGCAGTCGCTCCAAATTGGATAGTAAAGAAGTTATTTTTCTCGGTTACGGCATTGACGATCCAAAATATAGCGATTATGACGGGCAGAATGTCAATGAAAAAGTCGTCTTGATCTATCCCGGTGAACCACAGGATGCGGCAGGTAATTTCTACATTAGCGGCACGGAAAACCCTTCGGAGTGGACAACCAACTGGGAATCAAAATTGAAAGCAGCACGCAAACACGGCGTAAAAACGCTCTTGATTATTGAGCCGAATGTACGTATCAATGTCGCACGATTTGCCTATCAATTGACCGAACCCAATCTTGCGCTTGGCAGTAGTAATCCGGCACGTAAATACGCCAACAACTGCTATATTTCTACCGATATAGCGAAGGCGATTATGGGTAAAAAACTGGATAAAGTCACTAAAGCCCGCGATAAAATACGCGATACCGGCAAGCCACAGGCGGTCAAATTGAAAACCAAAATTGTCATTCGTCAAAAGAAAAAGCAGGAGGAGATTTTAGCGGAAAATGTATTGGGATTCATTCGCGGCTCTGACCCCGAATTGAGCGATGAAGTCGTCGTCATCACCGCACACTACGACCACTTGGGCAGACGCGAAAACGAAATATTCAACGGTGCAGACGACAACGGCTCCGGCACATCTGCCGTACTCGAAATCGCCGAAGCCTTCGCCAAAGCCTCCGAAACCAACGCACAACCTCGCCGTAGCATACTCGTCATGACGGTTTCGGGCGAAGAGAAAGGTTTGTTGGGGTCGGAATATTATGCAGGTGATCCGGTATTTCCATTGGACAAAACTGTCGCAAATCTCAACGTCGATATGATAGGCAGAGTGGACGAAAATCACCTCAATCCGAACTACGTCTATGTCATCGGCGCAGACCGAATCAGTACCGAACTCGACGCCATCAACAAAGCAATGAATGATAAATACACCAAAATAGACCTTGACTACACGTTCAATGAAAAGGACGACCCGAATCGTTTTTACTATCGTTCAGACCATTATAATTTTGCTGAAAAAGGCATTCCATCTGCTTTCTTTTTTAGCGGCGTTCACGAAGATTATCACCAAACGACCGATACACCCGATAAGTTGGATTATAAAAAAATGGAACGTATCGCACGATTGGTTTTTCTAACTGCATGGGAATTGGCGGAACGCGAAAAGCGGATTGTGTCGGATGTGCCGCAGGAAGAAGGGGAGTAATTTTTGCTTTTTTGCCAAAGTTATTTAAGTGCGTCACAAATCGGTGGTCAGTTCAAAAAAATAAATTCAGAAAGACAGTTTGGTTTGGAGTTTTGGATTTCCGTTACCACCGATTTTTGACGCACTCAATTTATTTTGCCATCAATCGCAATGAGTTTGTCATTTCCTTTTGTGTTGATCCAGTATTTCATTTGAATTATTTTTTTCAGATTAAAAATAGCAAATAAACTTGATAATCAAGGGTTTTTCTACGAGAAAAGGCTACCCGTCTAACTTTGCCTAAAGCGCAGCCTCGTCAGACGAATCCCTTTGTTCGGAGCGAATATTTTATGCGATAAATCACTGCATTTTATAACAACCTTCGTCTGCCGAGTAAACCACACAAGCAAACTTAGACGGATAGCCCGAAAAAATACATCGTTCATTTTACATATAACAAATAAATTAATTTGGCTTTATCTCGCTAAAAATGTAACTTAGAGCCAAATTATAGCTCATGAATCAAAACTTAATCGGTAGAAAGAAGGAAATTCAAAAACTTCGAAAGTATATAAAATCCCGAAAATCGGAGTTTGTGGCAATATACGGCAGACGAAGGGTAGGCAAAACCTACCTTGTGCGTCAGGTATTTCAAGAGGAGATGACCTTTCAGTTGACGGGTTTGGCAAATGTGGGGAAAAAGGCACAATTGGCACAATTCCATGCTGAATTATTAGAATATTTTCCGGAAAATGAAACGCCGCCGCCAAAGGACTGGTTCATTGCTTTTCGCCAATTGATAGCTGCGTTGGAAAAAGAAAAAAGTAACACTAAAAAGGTTGTTTTTTTGGACGAACTGCCCTGGCTGGATACGCGAGGCGCTCACTTTTTATCGGGCTTGGAGCATTTTTGGAACAGTTGGGCAAGTGCCAGAACGGATATTTTGTTGATTGTTTGTGGCTCGGCGGCGTCTTGGATGATTAGTAACTTACTGAATAACAGAGGCGGTTTGCATAATCGAATCACTGCGAGAATCAAATTAGAACCCTTCAATCTTTCGGAAACAGAGACTTTTCTCAAAGCAAAACAAATTACCTTTAATCGCTACCAAACGATTCTATTATATATGGTCTTCGGTGGCATCCCTTTTTATTTAGAACAAATTGAAAGCGGACTAAGTGCCATGCAAAATATCAACGAATTATGCTTTGAAAGAAATGCGCCGTTTAGGACAGAATACGATAATTTATATACATCCCTTTTTAATCGTGCAGATAGACATCAAGCTGTTATTGAGGCATTATCTATCAAAAATAAGGGCTTGACACGGAAGGAAATTATCAAAATCACCAAACTGTCCAACGGAGGAGGTTTGACTCGAATTTTAAAGGAACTGGAAGAAAGTAATTTTATTAGAAAATACCGTTCATTTGGCAAAAAAGAAAAAGACAGTCTATATCAGTTGACAGATTTGTACTCGCTTTTTTATTTGAATTTCATCAAAAAATCAAGTCCTGATGATGAATATTTTTGGATAAATGCGCTGGAATCACCACTTTTTAATACTTGGAGTGGTTATGCTTTTGAGATGGTTTGTTTGCATCATATATCTGCTATAAAAGATGCGCTGAAAATTGGTGGTGTACAAACTTCCGTTGCTTCATGGCAGTCCGCTGCTGCCCAAATTGACCTCTTGATTGACAGAAAAGACCAGGTTATCAATCTTTGTGAGATGAAATTTTCTATTCACCCTTACACGATAGATAAAAAATACGCCGCAAATCTTCGTAATAAAATAGGCAGCTTTAAGCAGAATACGGGTACAAAAAAAGCAATTTTTCTAACACTCATCAGTACTTACGGTTTGGTGAATAATCAATATTCCGGCATGGTGCAAAATGATTTGAATATGGATGTGTTATTTTGAATGAGTTGCGTCAAACTAAACTATATCGCTTCGTATTTCCCCTTTAATATTTGCTCTATTTCTCGAAGATATGATTTATTTTCTTTCCCCTCAATGACAGATTTTCTATACGTGTGATACAAAATTTTTATATCGTCCTTTTTTTCTGTTGTCAATTGGGACAAGTCTAACATCAATCCATTATTCAAATCATTGGGCTCAAATTTCTTTAATCCATCTCCATATTCTCTGCGATTATCACTAAATATTTCTTTTGCAATATCTGTCAGCAAGTAAGCAAAAAGTAAATCCACATCAATGTCGCTGAACAAATCTGATTTTAGATAGATACAATGAAAAGTCGTCAGATTAGAAATTCCGGCTTCATTTCTTATGAATTTAACGCTATTTCGATTAAATACACTGACCCAAATCGGCGAAGGCGGTCTGTTTTCATTAATAAACCACGGATTTCTTCTTGATGTCAAAAATTTCTTATGAACTCCCGCTTCTTCCCCTGTTTTAATGTAGTTCAGTACGCTGTTATCTGTCGGATTTTTTCCCGCATCAAATAAATAAATATTGGCATTTGCACGCGCTAATTCTTCAAATTGTTTTGTCGTGAAAAACGGTGCGTTCACGTCTTTTGATTTGGTGATGCAGGGCAATAAACTATCCGTTGGAATATTAAATTTTTCCGCTTTTTCCTTGTTGAATGTAAAATAATCATTTGCCCCTGTCGCTATTCCTCTTACCACTTTCGCCACCTTTTTAAACGGCACAAGATTTTTATATTTTTTGCTTAATTGCTTCTGATAGTATGCGCGCCATTTAATATTTGGGTCAATATCTTTATTGCTGATTATCTTTGAATACCATTCAGATGTAGGGGTTTTTATTTGATTTTTTATTGTTTCGAATTGCTGCCTATTTTCTATTGTTGTAAAACTTACGGAAGATGAATTATTGTCGTTTGACAGCAATAAAATTGCACTCGTAGTCAATGCATCATTAAATACATTTTCTTTGAAATCAAAAATAATGATATGTTTTAGTGCGTTCGTTTCAATCAAATATCGCTTGACGAATGTACCATAATCTGAATTTAAAAATTCAGAAGGGATAATGTACGCAGCTTTTCCGCCTTCATTTAATTGATAAATTGATTTGAGTAAGAAAAGCGTGTAAATATTTGTGAATCCATTTAGCTTTACTTTTAGCTTTTTCCTTATCTCTTCTAAGGCTTTTTTATTCTCGTAATCATGGAATTTGAAGTATGGTGGATTGCACAAAATCCCGTCATATTTATTATTCCAATCATTAAAAAGGTAATCTTCTAAAATGAGTTTTACATTGGCAAATTCACGAAATGAGTGCTCGGCTTCTCCAAAAATTATGGGGTCAACATCAAATCCTTTTATCTCTAAGTTTGGATTTTTCGCCAACAACAAGCGAGAGAAAACCCCAAGTCCAAAAGCAGGTTCGAGTACTTTTTTTAAGGTTGGATTTTTAAAAACCCAATCAACCATCACGGCTGCCACCTCTTCCGGCGTAAAGAATTGAGCAAATTTCTTTCTATGAGAAATGCCGACTTTTTGTGAATATGTTTGCTCTAATATCAATTTTAAGTGTTTTGTATATTTAGTAATTGCTTGATGTTGTTAATATCTAAATAAGCCGTTCCTTTGTCAAAGGAAACATAAAATAACAAACGTCCTCTTCCCATTTCTCTACGAATACTTTTGTGTTCAGGTTCATCGACTTTATAAGCCACTTGATGCGTTTTTCTTGTGTTGATTTTAATCGTCGTTTTATTCTGATTTTTGATGTCTTTACTTATTTCATAATACTCTCCTTCTTTTTCCGGGTCGATTATAAGCGACAAAATTTCCTTAAATGCAATACCATAAACTTTATCGAAAAAGACTTGGAAATAAAAATGTGGAACATTGAATTTCTCAATCCATTTATAGACAACCTTCAAGTCCTCGACTTTCGGTGTTATACTCAAATAATCTCGTTTTTGAGCAATAGAAATCGCACCTTTTAATTCTTTGAATAAGTTAGTCAAATCTGAAAGTCTTTCTGTTGAGTTCCAACTTGGTCTTCTAAAAGACACAGCAAATATAGTTTCTTCATTGATGCTGTTGAGAATATCAAGATACTTCTTTTTCTTTGGATGATTCAAAATATCTGAATATTCGTCAATAATTTTTGCTTTAACCCGAAAGGCTTTTTCCAAATTCGTTTGAGTTCTATTTTGCATTAAGGCTTCATACTTATCAATCAAAAAAGCACTCGACCTTATTTCCAAACCTGCAATTGCCAACCTAACATAATCTTCTATAGAGGAATGTTCCAATTTACTCACATCATAACCGAGTTCTTTTCTAAAATCTTCTTCTTTGAAAATCAATAAATCAGGTCTTTTTCCAATGGTGTCCAATTCGTCTTGGAATTCATTATAAAATGAATCGAACCCTTTTTCACCCGCGACGATATCATCCGATTTACCATATCGTACTGCAACAAGCCCTTCAAAAGTTTCATTGATTGCCCTAAAAATCAACAATTCAGCCCAATCACCTTGCTCTTTATTTGTGATAAAGTTAGATGATGCCTGTGTAGGTGGCGAGGTTCTTTCTCTTGAAATCGAAAAATCTACGATTGATGGCGGTATTAATTTAGTAATTTCTCTTATCGTTTCAAAGTAATTCATTTTTGTTTTTGTAGTCGTTTTTAAATTCCAAATTTACTAGTACTGCGCTTTTACATGAGTTCAGTTACTCCTCCCCAGTTTCCGGCAGCGTCATTTTCACTTGAACAATTCTTCGTTGGTCGGCTTTCAGTATTTTGAATTTATAATTTTCGTGACTAATCGTTTGATTGGCTTTCGGCAGGCGTCCGGCGAGTTCGAGGATAAGCCCGGCGAGAGAATCCGAATCGCCTTTCTCCTCATCAAATGTAGTGGTATCTACCCCTACGACGCGACATACATCGTTGAGCATCGTTTTCCCTTCGAATACATAATTATAATCATCGAGTTTTGTGTATTCTAATTCTATTTCGTGGTCAAATTCGTCTTGAATCTCGCCGATAATTTCTTCCAAAATATCTTCCAGTGTCACAATGCCATCCATGCCACCGTACTCATCCACGACGATTGCCATATGTACGCGCTTCTCTTGAAAATCATTGAGCAAATCATCAATCTTTTTCGTTTCCGGCACAAAAAACGCGGGTCGCGGGAGGTTTTGCCAGGCAAAATTATCCGGTTTTTCGAGATATTCGAGTAGGTCTTTGGCGTAGAGAACGCCCTTTACATTATCCGAATTATCGTCATATACGGGGATGCGCGAGTAGCCGGATTCGCGTACCACATCAATCAACTCATGGAAATTGATGCCTTGATCCACTGCCGTCACGTCCATACGTGAGCGCATGATTTGTTTGACGGAAACATTGCCAAATTTGACAATACTTTTCAGGATGCGAATTTCTTGCTTGGCGTGTTGGGTATCAGTCACGGAGAGTTCGATGGCTTGGTCGATGTCCTCCATACTGACTTGTTGGTTGTCGTATTTTTCGATGCGTTTTTCGATAATCGACGTTGTACTCACCAATAAAAAGGTAATCGGATAGGTGATTTTGCTCAAAATCTCCAATGGACGCGCCATCATCCGCGACAATTTGATATTGTGACTACCTGCATATACTTTTGGCGAAACCTCCCCAAACAAAACCAACAAAAAGGTGACAAGTACGACTTCGATGAAAAATTTTACAGGCTCGTTCCACGATTCGTGGAGCCAGCCGCCCAATGATTCCGGCAAGATAATGTCCAAAATAAAAGAGGAAACAAGAATAATAGCAATGTTAATAAAGTTATTGGCAACGAGAATGGTAGCCAACAAGTAGGGTTTGTGTTCAAGATGCCGCAGGATGCGTTCTTCGGTTTTATCTGTTTTGTTTTTCAGTTCTTCAAGGTCATTACTATCCAATGAAAAATACGCTACCTCAGACCCCGACACCATCGCCGAACTAAAAAGTAATAACAACAACAATACAAAGGCAACCACTATCGCCCATACAGGTGAAGGCGTGGTCGAAAAAAGTAAGATTGATTCGTATAATGGGTAGAAACTCCCCCCGGGTTCGGTTTCCAAAAGTTGTGTTTTACATGAATAATGGACTGATTGTTTGATTGCTTGATGGTTAAATTGTTATAATTATTTTCGCGCAGCGAAAACAAAAACAATCAAACTATCCGGCAATCAAACAATCAATCAAATTAAAACGGCAGGTCGTCAGCCGGTTCTTCGACTACGGTATCTTCCTGTGGTGCAGCGGCTTGCGCTTTGGGAGCGGCGGGTGCTGCTTTCACATTATTGGAAGTAGCGACCTCGTCGGTAGGAGATGGAAAATAACCGCTATTGCTGCTTTCGCGTCTATCAAATGATTTGAAAGTTTGTGCTACGATTTCAGTATTTTTTCGGTTGTTTCCCTCTTTATCCACCCATTTGCGGTGGGTGAGCTTACCTTCTATATATACAAGGCTACCTTTTTTCAATTGTTTTTCGGCACGTTCTGCGAGCAGTCGCCACATGATGATGTCGTGCCATTCTGTTTGCTCCTGCCATTGGTCCGATTTGTCTTTATAGGCTTCTGTGGTTGCGATAGAAAATTTGGCAACCGCAGCTCCGTTTTCGAGATGGCGCACTTCCGGGTCTCTGCCCAAATGCCCGATTAAAGTCACTTTATTCAATGATGGCATATATTCTTAATTTAAGTTTAAGTGAAAATTTAAAATTGAGTTCAATTTGGTTTTAAAAATAGTTTAAAAAAATTAACGTTTTACAAAAAAACAAACTCAACTTAAACTCGTCTAATTATGTAGTTTTTTAGAAAAATACTTTGTTTAATAAAAGTACAAAATTCCTCACAAAGTTCAACATTTTTCTTTTTCTTTTTTCAAAAATATATAAATAATTACTTTGGAGTTGATGGTTCATAGTTCATTGTTTTCTTTTTCGCTGTGCGAAAAACAGTCACCTCACGGCTGCCTATCGACTATCGACCATCGACTATCAACTAAATAATGTTTTGTTAAATGCGGGTAGTGCCACGATGTTTTCAGTATTTTTGCGACCGGATTGCGAGTTGCCGGTTGCGGGCTTAATGAGTTAATGAATTACGAATCACGATATAATATGATTAATTTTGAAAAAAATACTATCCCAAAAATATATTCACACCACACGTTTCACGTTTCACGTCTCGTATTTCTCGTATTTTTTGCCTCTTGTCTTGCATCTCAGGTCTATTCGCAAATACCGCCCTCTCCCGGTCAATTTGGGGAAATAGACACGCTTTCTTTGCGCGACACGATTCCCTTTGATGCGCCAGATACTTCGGCGGTCAAATATTTTTATGCCAATGATTTTTCTTCACGCCGCATCGTGGATACGCTCGAAAAAGCACATCGTTACAATCCCATAATTAATCAAAAATACGGTTACTATGAGTTAGGAGATTTTGGTTCGCCACACCATCAGACCGTGTATCAGCCGCGTGAACGCGAGGGGATTGATGTCGGATTTCATAATTATGATTTATATTTAAAAAAGGCATACGGGCTACGTTTTTTCAACACCGCTCATCCTTACTCGCAATTTTCATACACCGCAGGCGCGAGTCAGGAAGAAGGATTTGTCAATGCCGTTTTTGCACAAAATCTCAACCCTAATTTGAGTGCGGCAGTTGATTACTCGCGCATCGTACAAAAGGGCGCGTATGACGGACAGCGTGTGCGGCACACCAACTTAGGGGTCTCTGCTTGGTATCGTACCAAAAACGACCGTTATTATGGTTTATTCACTTGGGCAGGCAACTCCATCAAACAACAAAACAACGGCGGCATACAAGGCGACACCCTGCTCACCGACCCCAATTATGAAGGCAATCGCGACCTCATTCCCACCCGCCTCGCCGAAACTACCCAAACCGAATATGACCACGACGAGTTGGTTTATACGCAGTATTTCAATGTTTTACGCAAGCGTAGTCCGCAACCAATCAGTCCGCAGTCCGCAGTCCTTGATTCGTTACTTGTTACTCGTGATTCGTTGGTTCGTGACTCGTTATTTGTTATTCGTGACTCCTTACTCACAACTCCTGATTCACTAACTCGCAACTCGCAACTCGCAACTCTTAACCCGCAACCCGCAACCCGCAACCCGCAACTCGGAACAGGTTTCTCGCATCGTTTTCGCTACAAACGGGAAGAGCTAAAATCTTTTGATACCGACCCGACACCTGCCTCGGATGAAGACTTTTATGGTATTTTCAGAACGCATGAGCGTGGATTACGGCATTTTATCAACCTTCGTAAATTTGAAAATCGCTTTGGTGCGTTTTTGTTTTTAGGAAAAAATGATGAATTTCGATTTGAACCTGCTTTGACCCATGCCTTTGTGCGCCTCGACCAAGAATCTATGGATTCGACGATGCAAGAACTGCGCGTTTCGGCAAATTTGACGACTTCAATTGCGGATGTTTTTGACTTGAATGGTTATGCTCATTATGAATTGGGGGCGAATCGCGGTGATTATATGTTCAAGGGAGACGCAAAACTTAAATTGGGGCGTTTGGGTGTCTTGGAAGGGCAATTTTTGCAGCATCAATACTCACCAAACCTCATCGAATACCGCGTACTTATTTCGCATGAGGCAGTTTGGGAAAATGATTTTAAGAAAACCAATGAAACTAATTTCATGGTAAAATATCGCTTGCCGACATTGAAATTAGGGAAGCTATTGGAAGCGGATATTAGCGGCGGCATTGAAAATCACCTGTTGAGCAATTTGATTTATTATGATACTACGGCGATGCCCGTACAAGCCCCCGAATTAAAAAATATCGCGCAGGTTTTCGCAGAAGCTAATTTTCGTTTTGGAAAAATATATTCGGAGAATAAAGTCGTCGTGCAGCAAACGGGCGACGAATATTTGCGATTGCCGCGCCTTTGGTCGCAGCATAGTGTGTATTTTCAGGGCACTGTTTTTAAGTCGGCGGCACTCTTGCGGGTTGGGGCAGATGTACGTTATCAGTCCAATTTGATGTTGGATGATTGGTGGGCATTGACCGGGCAATTTTATCGGCAAGATGAGCAAAATTTTACTTCCCAACCTCTTACCGATGTATTTTTATCGTTCAAAGTGAATCGTTTTCGTACTTTCGTCATGTTGGGCAATGCCTTTCAACCGCTTGCCTTCAATACGCGCCTTGCTGCACCCGATTATCCGACGCGGGATATGTTTTTTCGTTTTGGACTCACTTGGGCTTTTATGGATTAAAAATAATGCGACAATGCTGAAATGCGTTAATGCGACAATGAATTTTGAATGAGCTAATTTTGATTTTTGAATGAATGGATTATTTCAAAAACAAAACCTTTTTATAATTGTCTTAATTTCGTTATAATTTTGAGTAAATAAATGTTGATAGTTAAGCGAAATAAAACATTCAAGATTCATTCATTCAAAATTCAACATTAATTATATGACCAATTACGCGACTACAGAACTATTGTTACCCCAAAAACACACCCATTCCGGCAAGGTAGCATGGCGCAGCCCATCCAATTTGGCACTCATCAAATATTGGGGCAAATATGGCAGACAACTTCCTAAAAATCCGTCGATTAGCTTTACGTTGAATAATGCCTTCACAGAGACGCACTTAGATTACACACCAAATTTGACCGACAAACAAGATATTAATCTGGCGTTTTATTTTGAAGGAAAAGAAAATGAATCCTTTCGCCTCAAACAAAAAAAGTTTCTCGAATCTATCCTTGATATTTTTCCGTTTCTGCCGCAATTAAATTTGATAGTTCGTTCCGAAAATTCCTTTCCACACTCGGCAGGAATTGCATCATCGGCATCGAGTATGAGTGCCTTGGCTTTGTGCCTGTGCAGTATTGAGCGAAAGCTATTTGGGACGCTCAATGACGAAGCGGAATTTTTGCAAAAAGCCAGCTTTATATCGCGGCTGGGGTCGGGCAGTGCTTGTCGGTCGGTCTATCCTGTCATGGCGGTTTGGGGCGAAGGTATTGAGGGGAGTTCCAACTTGTATGCTGTGCCGCACACGGCGCAAACGCATGAGGTTTTCCATACTTTTCACGACGATATTTTGATTATCAGTAAAAGCGAAAAAAGCGTCAGCAGCCGTGCCGGGCACGCGCTCATGGAAGGCAATGCCTATGCAGACATTCGTTACGCACAAGCACGTACACGTCTGGACACGCTCATACACGCACTACGCGAGGGCGACCTCAAAACTTTCGGAGAAATCACTGAAAATGAAGCCCTTACGCTCCACGCCCTGATGATGACTTCCGAACCTTCCTACCTTTTGATGGAAGCTAACTCGCTAGCGGCTATCAACAAAGTACGCGCATTTAGAGCAGAGACGGATGTACCGCTTTATTTCAGCTTGGATGCCGGACCAAACCTACATCTACTCTATCCCGATGCCGACAAAACGCAAGTCCAAAAATTTATCGAACAAGAATTAAAACCGCTTTGCGAAGACGGCAAATATATTCCTGATATGGTCGGGCAAGGCGCGAAGCAGATTTAGTGTTATCGTGTTGAAGTGTTATTGTGTTTTCGTTATACGTCAACTCGACAACTCATCAACTCGACAACTCATCAACTCCACAACACTACAAAAATGAAAATTTCAGTATTTAGAAAAGCACATTTTAATGCGGCACATCGGCTGTATAATCCTAAGTGGTCGGATGAGAAAAATTGGGAGGTATTCGGACTGTGTAGCAACCCGCATTATCACGGACATAATTACGAATTGGAGGTGAAAGTCACCGGTGAAGTCAATCCTGAAACGGGTTTTTTGATTAATTTGAATGACTTAAAAAAAATCATCAAACGCGAAGTAGAAGACCGATACGACCATAAAAATCTCAATATCGAAGTAGAAGAATTTAAAAATCTCAATCCGACGGCAGAGCATATTTGCTACATGATTTGGAAAAATATGCGTCCGCATTTGGACGAAAAATATGAGCTGCAAGTTCGCTTGTATGAGACGCCTCGTAATTTTGTGGAATATCCGGCTTCTTGATAATGCTACAATGATGAAATGCGATAATGCGACAATGTTTATTCATATGTATTTTGTCTAAATTTCACGAAAAGAAAATTGACTGAAACTAATTTTGTGTATCTTGCGTTATGCCAATAAATCATAACGCAATGACTAAGCATATCAACATTTTTTCTACTTCGGAAGCCCTGCGCCACATCGCATCCAATGATGCACACTCACTACACGGGCGCGTACAAGATTTCATTCAAACCATCAAAAAAGACATCGAAAAGCAGGACATAGAGACGCTTTTCGACAATATGTTTATGGACGTGTACGCACTACGCGGAGAGATTTTAAAAAGCAAATATTCCGAAAAGACACCAACAAAAAACATCGTATCAGAACCCACCGCCACCTACACCACTCGCCAACACACTGAACTCCGCGAAGCCCTCCCCGACCTCCAAAAGTGGCAAAAAGAAATCGCCCGTCACCTCACCGCCGACCTGCCCGACCAACCGTTACGCCACCTCACCAAGCCCGCAGATGCTTACCCAACTTACGGAAGCATGGAACTCCTCGCTCATCTGCCCAACCCGCGTGTACGCTACATCAAAAAGCTATTCGACAGGTCGCTGAAATTGGAATTTGGCATTTTTCTATCTGAATTGGTCTTGGATAAACAAATTGAGATGAGTTCCGAACGGAGTGACCAAGAGGTGAGGCGGTTTACGAAAAAGGCTTTGATAGAATTTGGGGCGTATGCGATTTTTACGGAATTTTGGGAACCTACAGAAGAACAAGAAATGTCATCTGGATATGTCAATAGTATGGCGATTCTCGGTTCTGTGACCAATGCAAATCATGGATTAGAGGGAATGCGTATTTCTAAAGAACGTCTATATCAACTTACGCATGGATAATAGCTCACCTAAAAATCAACGATGATACTACTCATAATCAGCCTTATAACTGTAAGCACGATACTACTTTCCACAATTTTTATATTGGAATGGGCTACAAGACCTATAGAAAATAAGACAAATGATAAGGACTTCGACAAGCAAGAGAGAAGTTATGGCAAATTTAGGTTAAAATGGCATGTTGTGGCTCAATCTATTTCCCCCTTTTTATCTAAAGTTCATCCCACATTTAGTTTCATGAAAAAAAATTGGCATATTATTCCTGCGATAATACTTGTTATTTTAGTCTATGCAACTTTCAAATACAAAAACCTTTCTCTCAATGATGCCCAAATTACTAATTTGGGCAATCAGACAATAAGACTTTCTGGAATAGTTGCAGCGATAATAATAGGATTTATTTCTTCTTATGTAATTCAAATAAGAAGAGAAAAAAGAGAACGATTAAAGGAAATTCGTGAGTTGACTCAGAAAGTTCATTATTTCAGAAGCATAGTCAATCACATTATGCATAATCATGGGTTTTGGTTAGATAATTCTCCAGGACATCTATTATCCCGGACATCAAAGTATAGTAAACTAATCTATTCTGATATTAGACCAACCGTTGTTGAATCGTTAAGCCCCGAAATAAGCTCACTCAAAAAAGAGTTTGATAACGACACACGTCTCGGCCCCATGAAAGACTTATTTTTAGAATTGAAAACCTTAGTGGGAGATACACTTTTAGACCCTACAATATATTCTGAGTTTGAAACTCCTATACGCTATAACTTAGAGGCACTTTTATATTACGTTAATTACAATATGGGAAATGGTCTATATTACTATTTTGACCATAAATATGCCATTTACAGTCAGTATTTTGACTTTCACAAATTTATTTCGAGGGATAAAGATAGTATTTTAAGGTTATGCTCGAAAATTGACAAAGAGAGATACAGAGATGTAGATTTCGGGGCAAAACTATTTTCAATGTTGGGAACACAATTTGAAGCAGACGTTTTTCCCAAACTCTATGAGTTGGAGTCAATAAACGACAAAGGATTGCCAAATATATTAATTTACCTATATGTTATTTTATCAATTTTGCTGCTTGGTGGAGTTATTTTGCCAATAATTGTAATTCTTTTAGATATGAATCCAGAGATATTGCTGTTTTCAATCATTTTAATTTTAGCCACAACAACGTACTTCATCATATCTTATTTTGGAAAGCTAAACCAAGAAATAAAGGTTTAAATTGTACAATAACTCTCTCAAAAGAGGCATAAAAAAAACGCATCCCAAAAATGGAATGCGCCCGTTCTGTATTGTTTCAGGGGATTATGGGTATTGTGGCAAGTTCAAGGCAAGTACAAAGACAGGCGCATGAACTATGAAAATTTAGCAATTCTATCGGCAGAAAAAATTAATCATTAATGAAACGTCATTTGTCTTTCCGCAATCATTTTACGGATATTGATGAGTGCATAACGCATTCTACCTAAAGCGGTGTTGATACTAACGCGGGTCAGGTCGGCGATTTCTTTAAAGCTCAACTCGGCGTAATGTCTCAGAATTACGACTTCGCGTTGTTCGGGTGGCAACATGTCCACGATTTGACGCAACCTTGAGTGCGACTGTGCGCGTATCAACTCGCCTTCCGCATTGCGTTCGGGCGATTCAAGGATGTCAAACAAATCAAACTCGCCGTTCACAGAAGGTACGGTTGGTTTGCGTTTGTTGCGTCTGAAATGGTCCACACAAAGATTATAAGCAATACGCAATGCCCACTGGACAAATTTGCCTTCATCATTGTACTTTCCTTTCCGAATCGTATCAATAATTTTAATGAACGTATCCTGAAAGATGTCATTCGCTTGGTCGTCATCTTTCACGAACATGTAGATTGAGGTATAAATCTTGCTTTTGTGGCGGTTCAGGAGTTCTTCAAACGCTCTTTCTTGTCCACCTAAATAGGCTTGGATAAGTTGGCGATCACTAAAGGATGTAACTTGCATAGTTTCTACAGAATTTATAGAGTAACAAATGGGGGAAATAAATAAATTAATCGTGTAGAAATTATATCCTTATAGTAATAAAGTTTAAAAGTAAGTTTAAGTTTAAATTAATTGAAACCGAAAATTAAACTTATAACATTTGAAAAATACAGCTATATTTACTGCCTGAATTTATAAAAATTGAAACAATAATCGCGCCAAAACGTCCGTTTGTCGGATTTATTGTGCATTTTATCGAAAAAAATCTGTACAGGCGGTTTCAACCGCCATGTGTAATTTTGGAATTTGGAATTTGTTTTTGGGAATTTCCAGTCGTGTTAGATATCGTTCATTTCGCCTTTTCTCGCAAAGACAACACTAATGTACGGCTTTTTACACCAATAAACCAAGCCCCCAACCGCACATTTAACGA
>ENA-ORXR01001953-ORXR01001953.1-marine-metagenome-genome-assembly--contig:-NODE-1953-length-20603-cov-9.052324_pt1 | contig 20603 bp, 17 predicted proteins | sample MGYA00237866_ERZ511479 | MGnify/ENA metagenome assembly ERZ511479 | reverse complement strand
CCGGATGCGCCTGACGGTTTGGCGAATGAAGTCACGCCCAATCGAGACATTTTCGTGCTCGCCAATCCGCAGATCGCGAATTTGCCAAATTGGGTGATTGGCCTCGTGGTAGCGGGGGGACTCGCAGCAGCCCTCTCCACGGCGGCAGGGCTCTTGATGGTGATAAGCTCCGCGGTGTCGCATGATTTACTCAAACGCACCTTTAGGCCCGACATGAGCGAAAAGAGTGAGATGCTCGCCGCGCGAGTTGCGGCGGCTTTCGCGGTTTTGCTGGCGGGGTTGCTCGGGATTTTTGCGACGCAGCTTCCTTTTGTGGCGCAGGTGGTCGCCTTTGCCTTCGGTTTGGCGGCGGCCTCGCTCTTCCCGATCATCTTTTTGGGAATTTTCTGGAAAAGGATGAATAAACAAGGGGCTATATCGTCAATGTTAACGGGGTTGGTGACGACCTTCGCCTATATCTACTATTTCAAATTTGTCGACCGCACGGCGGAGCACTGGCTGTTTGGGATTTCTCCCGAGGGCATTGGCTTTGTCTTTATGTGGCTGTCATTGGCAGTCGGCATAGGAGTCTCTTTGGTGACGCCGCCGCCGCCGCAGGCTATCCAAGATCTCGTGCAGGATATCCGAATCCCCGGAACGCGCCGTTTTCACGGTGCTGGGGATCGGGATATGCCGCCCACGCCTGAAACCAAAGTGACCTGAGACTGTTTGAAACGGATAAATGACATGAAAGCTGTTAAACTCTCCAAATCGGATTGGGCCATTGGCGGCGAGGGGCCTTTGGCCGTTATCGCCGGATTAAATGTACTCGAAGATGTCGGCTTGGCGCTCGAGATCGGGACTGAGCTCAAGCGGATTTGCGCGGATTTAGGTCTGCCCTATGCGTTTAAAGCGAGTTTCGATAAGGCGAACCGGTCCTCAATAAAATCCTTTCGTGGCCCGGGTTTAGACGTAGGACTTAAAGTTTTGGAGCGCGTGAAGTCAGAACTCAATGTGCCGATTTGTACGGATGTTCACGCGCCAGAACAGTCCTCGCGCGTGGCCGAAATTGCGGAGATTGTGCAGCTACCCGCCTTTCTCTGCCGACAGACCGACCTCGTCGTGTCTATGGCTGAAGCGACGCAAGCTGCGGGCGGGGTTTTGCACGTCAAAAAGGCGCAATTCCTCGCGCCGTGGGATACGAAAAACATTGTTTCAAAGATCGGCGAGATCGCACCGGATTTGGATGTCATCCTATGTGAGCGCGGGTCGAGCTTCGGTTATAATAATCTTGTCGTCGATATGCTCGGGATTGGCGCGATGCAGGCTCTGGGCGTGCCTGTGACGATTGACGCGACACATGCGGTGCAATTACCGGGCGCTGACCCACGTACGGCAGGGGCGTCCACAGGCGGGCGGCGCGAAGGCGTGCCTGTGATTGCGAAGTCAGCGATTGCCGCGGGCGCGGATGGCGTTTTCCTCGAATTTCACACGGACCCGGATGCCGCGCTCTGTGATGCACCGAGCTGCCTACCAATTGACGGGGCAGGGATGCTGCTCAGAAAGCTGAAACAGGTGCATGAAGCTGTCTCGGGTTAGAGCGCCCGGATGGCCGCCTCAATGATGCGGTCCTGATCGGCCTCTGACAAATAAGGATGCATGGGGAGGCTCACGACATGGTTCCCGCATGCCATTGTATTCGGGAGGCCGTTCCCAGAAATCGGGAAGTCCTGATAGGCCGTGTGCATGTGGATCGGCAGCGGATAATAGCGCGCATTTGGGATGCCTTCGGTTTTCAACGCATTGGAGAATTTTTCCGCATCGGGGACTTCGATTGTATATTGTGCCCAAGTTGAGACCACGCCTTCGTCGATTTTGGGCGTGCGAGTCACGTGAGGTTTCAGGCTTTCGGAATAGCGTCTGGCGATATCATTTCGCTTGGCAATCTCGTCCTCAAATATGCTGAGCTTCGGGAGCAGGATGGCCGCTTGCAATGTGTCCAAACGGGAATTGATGCCGATATGGGCGCTGTCATACGGAGCAGTCCCGCGCCCATGAAAGCGCAGAGAAGCCATTAAGGTGTGCAGCTCACCGTCTTGCGTCAGCACCGCGCCGCCATCGCCGTAACACCCCAAGGGCTTGGCCGGGAAGAAGCTGGTGGTTTGCACATCCGCCCATTCGAGCGGATGCTTGCCGCCGCGCGTTGAGCCAAATCCTTGAGCGCAGTCGGAGATGACTTTCAGGCCTGCGTCTCGGGCAATGGGGGCGAGTGCAGGGTAATCTGCGCATTGCCCAAACAGGTCGACGATAATGACCGCACGCGGCGTCAACTGACCTTGTCGCTGCACTTGCGTGATCGCAGCGCGCAGGCTCTCTGGGTCCATATTATAAGTCTCGCGGTCAATATCGACAAAGACAGGCGTTGCGCCGCGCAAAGCAATAACTTCTGCGGTCGCGCAATAGGAAAAGGAGGGACAGAAAACCGCATCCCCGGGGCCAATATTCCAGGCCATCAGCGGCAGCAAAATCGCGTCCGTGCCATTGGCGCAGCTCAGGGCATGTTTGGCATTTGCAAATTTTGCGAGCTTGTCTTCAAGCTCCATGACTTGAGGGCCAAGGATATAACGCCCATGGGCGAGGACATCGGCAATCCCGGCGTCAATATCGGCTTTGAGGCGGGCTTGCTGCGCGTGAAGATCGATAAATTCCATGGGCCCAATTCTCTATTGTCGTCTCGCACTGGATATACGTGACCCACAGGCGAGGTCATCAACAAATATGATGTCACTTTTGTCACACAGGAAAGGAGACCAAAGACGTTTCCACATCAATTGACCCAGGGGGTTCTCGACCCGACTGGCGAATTTCTCACCTAAGAGAACGATGCTTATGAAAATTTTTAGAATTGGTCATAAATTACCAACTTATTGATGCAATAAGGGAACGTGATCAGTTTCTAAGCAGACAAGCTGTTGGTAGGAGAAAGTCGTTGGTTTTAAAAATATATCCGTTTGTCATGTGTGGCGGGGCGGGAACACGCTTGTGGCCTATGTCGACTAAGTCGCAACCTAAGCAATTTCATAAGATTGTCTCAGACCTATCAATGTTACAGGAAACCGCTATGCGCGGCGCCATGGCCGACGGTTTTGATATTGTGCCGCCTAGTTTCATTTGCGCTTCCGCTCACAAAGACCTGGTGGTGTCGCAATGTGAAGACATTGGGATCAAACCGCATATGATCATCCTCGAACCTATGGCTAAGAATACGGCCGCCGTTGCTGCCACGATTGGTTTAGCAATGGCCGAGGCAAAACCAGAGGCGCTCGTGCTTCTCTTGCCTGCCGACCACTATATCAGGGACGTGCCTGCCTTTTGGAATTACATAAGATTGGGCGGAACGAGCGCCTTGGCGGGGAACATCGTGACTTTTGGAATCAAGCCAACGCACCCGGAAACAGGGTATGGCTATATCCAAGCTGGGAAAGCGTCAGGTGATGGAAACCGCGCAATTGTAGAATTTGTAGAAAAACCTGACCGTGAAACGGCAAAGGCTTATCTCGCCAATGATAACTATGTTTGGAATGCCGGGATATTTTTATTCAAACCGGACGTGATTGTCTCAGCCTTTTCAGATCACGCTCCGGATATCCTCGAAGACGTCAAGATTGCTGTAAAAGAGGCGAAGACAGTTGATAATCTCATTTTTCTCGATGGCGTAAGTTTCGATAAATGTCGCAGCGAATCTTTCGACTATGCCATTATGGAGAATGCCTCAAATATTAGCCTTGTTGGCCCGGTCGATATTGGATGGAATGATATTGGGTCGTGGCGGGCAGTGTGGGAGCATGAAATGAATATGGGCGGCCCATCTGTGACAGATGGATATTGCGCTGCGACGCGGAGCAGCAAGGTCGATTGCTCGAATGTGTTAACTCGGTCCTCTGGGCCCTTTGTCGCCACAGTCGGGGTGTCGGACCTGGCGGTCATTGCAACCGACAACTCTGTTCTCGTCATCAATCTGGATTCGGCACAGGATGTGAAGAAAGTGGTCACGCAGTTGAAAGAAGCCGAAGAGTCTGATCTCTTCTAGTCTTCCTGACATGCCTCAAATTTAATCTTATTGAATTTCAGGCGTTGGCAGTGTTTCAGCGAATCTGACTGTCAAAAGCAAAAGTTTTTGATGACGGCCAATCTTTGCAACAAGTGTAGAATAGGTAGATGTCCATCGGTTTTTTCGATCAGTCTCAAGGCCGGCAAATTTTCTCTGACTTTGGTAACGACTATTAGCATCTGTCCATCCGGTCGGATGATAGCCGCTAAACATACCGGTCTGCTACAAGCCCATTCTTCCGGTTTTGTGAAGACAGCGATATCGCTGAGTTATTAGATATTGAACCAATTCATGTGCGGGCTTACCTCGTTCACCTCACTAAAGAGCATCGGCGCATCGCCAGTGTGCGAACCCGCTATTCGGCCATAAAAGGGTTATTCCAATACCTCAGTGAAAAGGATTTAATTGCGGGTAATCCGGATGCTTCGGTTTCCTATTCATTTGTAAAAGCCCAAAATCTCTGCGCAAGAGGTCCGTCGGCTCTTTTATTTTTGTCCCTGACGCTCCGAATGATGAGTACTATCCTGCAAAATACACAGATCTACGCGACAACGCATTAATCGGTCTGATGGCCTTCACCTTCCTGCGTATTAGCGGCGCCCTCTCCGCGAATGTTGGAGGCTTTCAGTATAACTATGGGACGATGTAGTTAAAGGATCGAAAGGCGTAAAAGAACACAACCTTCCAAAAGCCCCTTGGCAAGAAAGTGGCACTGATATTGCAAAGCCTATGTGCCTAATGGTGCAAAGAGGCAGTTGCTGTGAATTATATCAACTTGATAGCAATCTTTACGACAACAGTGCTGTTGGTCGGCTGTGGCGGCAGTGCGTCAAATAACTCAGCGTCTCCGCAAAATTCCGGCAGCCTTACCCCAGCGCCACCGCCAACGAATGGCTCGGTACAGGTAACGGGCAAGGTCACATATGATCGCGTCCCTCATACATCTAGCTCTGGCTTAGATTACGCAAACACCATTGAACAACCTATTCGCGGTGCAGTTATTGAAGCTGTGACTGATTCCGGGACAGTCCTTGCATCAAGTGTTTTGGATGAAAGCGGATCTTACGTGTTCACAGTTGACGCGAACACCGAGTTTCGGGTTCAAATTAAATCCCAACTTCTATCTGATAATACCGCCAAGTGGAACTTTAGTGTCACTGATAATACCCAGGGCAATCAACTTTACGCCCTACAGGGCTCACTGGCGAATTCAGGCACAAATGACCATCAGACGCGAGATTTACACGCCCCGCATGGCTGGACGGGTCAATCCTATGGAGCCCCGCGCGCCGCTGCGCCCTTTGCAATATTGGATAGTGTATATTTGGCGGCTCAGACCTTTTCGGAAATTGATCCAAACATCGATTTTCCGGAGCTTGAAATTTGCTGGAGTTCATCGAATAAAACTTTGATTGGGGACAAAGCTTTGGGCCAGATTGGAACATCGGCATATTTCCCAGACATTGAGGGTGGCACGATATACCTTTTGGGTGAAGAAGGCAGAGATACAGATGAGTATGATCCGCATGTCATTTTACATGAGTGGGGACATTATTTCGAACACAGATTATCCCGTACGGATTCGATTGGCGGGTTACATTCATTGAATGATCGCCTCGACCTGCGGGTAGCATTTAGCGAAGCTTGGGGAAATGCGCTCTCAGCTATATTGACTGGGGAATCCGTCTATCGGGATCGCTCCGGCTCCAACCAAGCCTCGGGGTTTTCATTTGACCTTGAGACAGGACCAGTGATCAATCCTGGTTGGTTCAGCCAAGCTTCTATTGGTTCAATCCTTTACGATATATTTGATGACAGGTCTGATGGCGCTGATCGCCTCTCTGCCGGACTGGCGCCACTATACGCTGTTATGCGCAGTGATACTTACAAAGATGCCCCCGTTTTCGCCACTATTTTCTCGCTTGCGGATGGAATGCAGACTGCTTTTCCGGAGAATACAATGGCCCTGACCGATCTGCTCGATGCACAATCTATTTTTGGCGAAGGAGCAAATGGAAACGGGGAGATCAATAATGGCGCTATTCGGTCCGCTTTACCTGTTTACAAAGAGATTAGATTAAATGGTGCAGAGACCGAAATTTGTTCAGTCGATGACGCTGGCCTACATAATAAACTTGGGAACCGTGAATTTGTCTTCCTCAATTTGGAGTGGAATACAGACATCACCTTGTCCTTGGTTAAAACCTCCGGAGATAAAAACCGCGATCCAGATTTAAAAATTTGGCAAGGCAATCAACTTGTTCATACGGCAGCGTCTTCAGTCCAAGGGCAAGAAAGCTTTCAAGGACAGCTCTCCGCAGGTGACTATGTGATCGAGGCTTTTGATTTCTTTAACATTAACGGCGCGGGTTCAAAACGCGGCGATGGCTGCTACAACGTTTCAGTGACGGGATAGATTATGCGTATCAACATTTCCGCTTTAGCTGGCGTAGTTTTTATTTTGTCCAGCGTGCAATCGGCAACCGCTAAAGACCAAATTCACTGGTATAGTGCAGTGCAGCATAAAACTCACGCCAATCATAACACCGGATTTGTGAAACCGGGCGCAGCGGTTGCCTTGTCTCATGATTATGATGGCAAGACAGGGTTAGGGGAATTGGAAACACTGTCGGCAAGGTTAAGCCATATCTATCAAGACGGCAGTTTATCTGTCGCTCTCCTATCTGCACCTGATATTCAGATTTCAGCATTCACGGCGATCCAAAATATGCCTGTTTATCAAGGTTCAACACTGGATTTACCCATTCAGTTTTCGAGCGCCGAGCCGGGCAACTTCACACTCAGCCTTGAAACGGTCTATAAAGGACCCGATGGCCGCGAGAGCCGCCGTGTTCTGTCTATTCCTGTAAATATTGGTGTCAAAACATTTGATAAGAGTCCTGTCTCGGATAACACTGAACTAAATACGGCCAAAAAATCGGGGCTCATCGGTTTTGCGGCGATTGAAGTGATTGAGTAGTGTGCTCTTTCGCGCATTTGTTAAGGTCCGGATGAAGCGTTAGCGCCTCTTTCAGTACCTTGAAGATCGAAGAATGGGGCCGACTGTCCGCGCTTCCATCCCTATATCTCACGCCACTCTCAGCCACAGACGCGAATGTTTCAGGATATAATAATAAGTATAGCGCGCCGTGTCCGTCGTCATATAAAATGGCCCAGATTATGGGCCAGGCTAAGAGAGACTTTGCTCACCTCTTTGGTTGATATTTAAGCGACGGCTTTGCGGTATTGCAAGCGTCGATGTTCGATTGTTTTCTCTTTGATCCTTTCCCTTCTGTTTAAAATTGATTGTGCGCGTCCGAAGTAGACATCAGCGTCTGATGCCATCTCTCGATTTTCCCTTGAGTCTGCGGATGATAAGGAGCGCCCCTGACATGGCTCATGCCGTTGTTATTGATGTAGTCCGCAAGCTCGCCAGAGATATAGCTGGAGCCATTGTCAGACAGCAGCCGCGGCTTGTGAAGGATATTCGCCTGATCACAGCCAGAGGCTTCAAGCGCCATATTTAGCGTGTCTGTGACATCGCTCGTCTTCATTGTCGTGCAGAGATTCCAGCTGATGATGTATCCGAGGGACCGCGCGGAAATCCGTACTCATTGAGGGACCAGAGCAGACGATTGAAACCTTTAAAGCGTTTGTGAAGACGCGCGGCGTGAAGAATTGGGAGGCGCTGCAGCTGTTGGTGCAAAATAAACCGTCCAAGTAGATTTCAACAACTTTGCCGGAACCATTCAGCGAAAAACCTCCGATTTCTGATATTGCCTTCAATAGAGCTGATATAATCGCCGCTAGAGCGGATTTCCGCCGCTCTGAGCCACGAACGCGAATATTTTGGGGCACAGAGTGGCGCTCAAAGCAAAACAGGCGCTGTGGGCCCTCTGAGCAAAAATTTTTATCGAAGGCAAAGAGCAGGGCAGGGGGCATCCTAAGAAACAGGCCTGAAACCTCTATCCTAATCTTGGGATTGCATAAATTTGCAAAGCCAGTATCCTCAATATTGCTGCTCTTGTGCGGCCAGGTCTTTGAAAGCCTGCGGTAAGCGGTTGGTATCGACCGTAACGATGCCTTCTCACTCTTTTGAGGTCGGGGAGGCAGTGACGTATGTCCAGGCTGACCCCGCTTGCGAGGCTGGCTAAAGGTCATTGCGGATGCCTTATCGCATCTTTCAAACTCCCCGGTCACCAGAGCTTGTTGCTAGAACTCTACAAGATTGGGAGAAATTATGTCTGAGACAAAAAACTATTACACGGATCTGCGCTTTGATTATGATCTGCTCTCCGAGCTACCGCAGCTCAAAGACTTTCCACGCACATGCCTTTCGACGCTGTTTTACAATCGGAGCCGATATCCGGAATCCAAGACGCCTTTGGAGCTTGCGCAGATTGATGCGTTTTGGCTTATGCATCTCTTTCGCTGGGGTCATCTTGAGATAAGCAGCGCCAAGCGATTAATCGAAGGCGAGTTCATTACCCTCATAGAGGATTATGATAGTCGTGTAGGTACGCATGTGAAAATTGATGAGGGTGGGTGGCAAACCATTTGGGGCAGCCTTAGGGATGATCGCATGTCGACCGCAGTATTCCCATTCATTGAGGACGTCGAATTTGCGACGCAAGATCACGGACTGCCGTATGAAGGTTATGTTACGCGCGACTACATCAAGCAGAGGGGCGACCTTATCTAAGTCAAATTAGTGACAGTAAATTCTGATGCTAATTAAGCACAGGCAGATCGGCTGCGGCGAGAGCAATCAGCGAGTGAAGAGTTGAAACTCCAAAAAACAGCTTCGCCCTCGCCGACTCTTTTCTTGGCGTGAATGCCGCTTTTCCGGTCAAGCTTGACGTTGACGTAGCTCCCCAAATTTTGGCCATTTACTTGAGGCTTTTTCATGACGCATTCGCGGCCTGAAAAAGGGTACACCTATAGGACAGGTCCTTTCTAATGTTTTCAATGACTTACGTGTCACACATATGTCCGACATTTTTCGAGGTCTAATGATTTCAATGACTTACCCGTAGGACATATGTGCGTACATTTGCCACCACCCCCAAAATCGCTGAATTTGTGTTGATTGAATAGAGTCCATAATCTAGGTGTATTAGTCATGAGAAAGCGTGCCAGAAACAGAGTTTTGAGCTTTAGGCTAAACCCTGATGACGAAGACATGCTTGAAAAAATTTATGAATTATCAGGCACCAAACAGCCATTATCAACATTCATACGAGACATCTTACTTGGTAACATCGAGCACCCACGTGCGTCTCTCAATCGGGCGCTTATTCTTGATGTTAAAGACTACGGACCACTCGAGGGCTCATACGATTTTGTCGTATTTTATCGGTCGTTTGTCATAGCCGCAAAGTATCTAAAAATAAATCTCGACTCCGAATACGCTAAAATCATCAAAGCGAATAAGCCAGCCTACGACAAAATATTGCGGCAAATACGGGGCTACGAATTTGACGAAGAAATGGCCCTGAAACGCCCGCTGAAAAGTCCTCGGTAAGCGATGCGCCCAATTGACGATACCAGCCAGTGCAGGTAGATTTCCTTATGAATTCATACCACGGTTTTGATTATCACGTAGATCATTTTGACAAAGCGAAAGCTCTGGAATTCGTCCTCGGTCACTATGTGTTTATGGATGCAAAAGACCGGCCAGTAGACCTGCAGCACCAACTTATAACCGAGGCGAGTAACGTCGTAGGAGAGATTGAACGGGTGTATAATTTACGGCTCGAATATGAACGCTTTGGAGCCCTAACCCGCAAAATAAACTGCGTGTGTCTCTTCGCTTTCAGCGCAGGTATTCTTTTGGCTATATTCAACGGAATGACATTTGGCGCTCATGCTGGACCGTCTAGCATTTTGATGACAGCGATAACGGCCATATGCGTGGTGGCCCCGACCGTAATTCTGGCCGGTCGTCTTCATCTGGCGGGTCGAAAAACGCTATCCCTCCTAACGGATATCCACGACACGGAAATGAATATTGCTACGATGTTAGGGTATGCGGGTCTGAAAAACACAATCTGCATCGTCGAAGACCGCCTTGATCCGGATAGATTGCGGGCGCGTTCACAAATGACCTTAAACTAGCGGCGATCGAGCTTGGCGGAAAATTCGGGCGGCAAAAAGGCCCGCAGGCCTGATCTCAAAATCTGTGACTATCGCTCTCGGTTTCGCATTATTTTGCGGCGGTAGAGGAGCAGCCCTACGACCAATAGAAGCGCCCAAGCGAACGTGATACCAAGTAAGATTTCAATGGGCATGTTGGTCCTTTAGTATTCCAGCGTGACTTTAGGCTATAAAGTTACAGTGGCTGAAGAGGCAAATAACCACGATTCAAATTAAAAATTATGCCACTGACACAGCTATCACTAAGATGATGATAGCAATAAATATGACAAATAGGAACCCTGTAAGCCACAGAACGAAAGCGCTTTTGACAATAGAACCTGTTGTAGGGTGCGCGGTCTTGGAAGAGGCGTCTTGTTCGTTTAGCCGGGCAATCAACTCATCACGCGATAGGGTTTCTAATTCCTTGGACATCGTCGGGCTTTCTCATCTAATACGGTCGGGCTGATATTTCCGTCTCTTTTGTTCTACAAGGTGAAACAGCCTTTGCTTGCATGACGCTGAGCCTTTCACGACCCTGAAATTGACAGAGTTGTTTGATGATCAAGCCCGGCCGATTGGATACATCTATAAGTCTCTTTAGTTGAATATGTATTATAATACATAGACGATGTATAGGGTTTTTTGTCTTGTCCATCTGTGCTGACGAGACCAAACTTTAATGATGCTCAGCTCGCTCTAGGACGCAGCATACGTTCAAGGCGAGAAGCCCTGAGCCTATCGCAAGAGGAGCTCGGCCTGCGCATAAATGCTGACCAGGCTTATGTAAGCCGGCTGGAGCGAGGCCTTTTAAACCCGACCTTGGAGTCGATAGTAGAGGTGGCAGACGCAATGGAAATGACTTTGAACGATCTATTTCGGTAGGGGCACATCATTGTGGGAGGCTGGGGCGAGATGACAGGTAAGAGAATAGCGATATTGGTTGGCGTCATGGCAGCCGCGATAGCGGCCTACGTGTATTTTGTAAGTACCCTGGATCCAAAGCCTCCTTCTAATGACCCGTTTCCCAATCCATTATCCGTGGAGCTTTTGGAGGATGGGCGCACGGTTCGCTTGTTAAATGATTATGTTTTTAATGACCCCGAGGGGAGGGTTTGGACAACACCTAAAGGGTATATAAGCGACGGAGCGTCTATTCCGCCTGCTCTTTGGAGCCTTACGGGCGGGCCTTTTACGGGTAAGTTTCGAAACGCTGCGGTTATTCACGATCAATATTGCGATAATCGGACACGGCCTTGGGAACAGGTGCACCGTGTTTTTTATGATGCGATGATTGCGGGCGGGGTCACAGAGAACAAAGCGGCCGTCATGTATCTGGGCGTTTATAGATTTGGGCCGAGATGGGATATTTCTCAGACCATGCCGTGCCCGCCAATGCATCAATGCGTAAAAGATATTGAAGTGCCCATTGCTTATTTCCAACCCGCGCCGCGCTCCGAGATGGACGACCGGGCCGTGGCCGCTGAATTGAAATACATTGAATCCTTTGTCGAACGCTCTTTGATGGAGGGTGATAAAGACATCGATGCATTATTGGCGCGGATGAAAGGCCCGCTTGATTCAGGTTTTGAACAAGATTGGCACAACCGTCCAAATCCCAACGGACCTCTCTCTGCTGAGATATGTGAGAGTTTGTTAGATCAAGGTTTGACCTTGCCCGAATATGCTCGTTTGTGCGGGAACAGGTCTGAAGATGAGCTCAGAGATGAGGAAGAACCTTAGGCTCGATAAGATAGCCGACATTTTGTAAAGCTACCACGATCACTGTTATGATTGCGATGACAGTAAAGTAAAGTTCCTATGACCCATTTATATTCAGTCTTTAATAAGGTGCGCCTGTGCTGCGAAGGGTTTTAGCCGTCCAATACTTTGCAGAAGTGTTAAGTGTGTGCTTTGCTATTATAATAGAAAATCGCATAATGCCAGATATGAGAAGCACTATCGATTTCTAGCAATCTTTATAATTTGAATTCCGACGCCTTTGGCTAAACAAATGTGGTCACATGTTTAACATCTTAACGCTGTGTTAGCTATAAATTGTCAATCACTCAGTTTTTACCAATGAGTGAGATATGCGCCGCTTTGTTATACCCCTTTTGATATCATTAGCGCCCGTTCAGGCAATTGCCAATGATGACAATCTGTCGATGTCCATAACGACTGACTATGTAAGCGAATATGTTTTTCGCGGTGTCACGCTGGCAGGCGATGCCATCCAGCCAGGTGTGTCTGTTACCTATGACGACTTTACTGTTGGTGTGTGGGGGTCAGTTCCGACGGGAAATGAAGCCGAGGCGTTCCCGGATGAGATTAACATCTATGCCTTCAAGGAATGGGGATTTGGAGACTCGATTGATCTGAGGTTGGGCGGCACCATTTTTCATTATCCCGAAAGCGGCGACCTTTTTGAATTCGATAACGATTTGGCAAACACAATTGAGGGATTCATAGGTATTGATTTTGATTTGCCGCTCAACCCGGGCGCGACCGGATATTATGACGTAGATCTCGAACGGTTCACACTTGAACTTGACTTTGGACATGTGTTCACCGTCGCCGATCTTTTCTATGTCGAACCAGGATTAACGCTCGGCATTTCAGACGCGAATGATAACCTGGATTATCATTGGGCGACTTCATTTTTGGAAATGGGCGTCGATGTCTCAAAGTCGGCATCTGTTTATGCCAGGGCTTCTTATTCAAATAGCTCAGCAGATACTTTCGCGGATACGTCTTTTGATCTTTCTGATCCCGATACCCTTGATCTACCGGACACAAATACAACTTGGTTCGGCGTCGGCCTCGCGGCGCGTTTCTAAAATGCGAAGCTCATATTTTGGGGTAATTTTTGCAGGTATCGCACTTTCCACGGCCAGCGCGCTACCCGCGCTCGCTCAACCATTTGAAGATGTGATCAATCACGCATGTGAAACGCATCCATCCATAGCGGCCGCAAATATAAACCTTTTCCAAGCGGATACGCGCATTCAGGAAGCCAAGTCGCTTTACTTGCCGACGATTAGAAGTGTTTCGGAAGCGGGCATTGCTGAGGATAAGCTGCCTGAGGGTTCAGGCGTGTCGGGTTCGAGGCCTTACTCAACTCAGCTGATTTTAGACCAACCGCTTTATATTGGCGGGCGAGCGGGCGCTGAAGTTGATCTTGCCAAACGAAGCAGAGATGGCCTTCGGTATCAGGGTATAAGTCAAGTTATTGATGTCCAGTCGCGAGCAGTCCTCGCTTACATTGAACTGGGACGAACTTTGGCTGTACTGCAAGTTCGAGGAGAGAACTTACGCGCTTTGAAAAAACAAAGGGATGACTCGCAACGACGTTTTGATCTGGGGGGCGGGACAAAGTCCAATATCGTCGAAGTAGAAGCCCGCATTGCGAGAGCGGAAGGCAATCTGATTTCAGCCAGAGCCGACGTCAATCAGGCCAGGTTTACCCTCGGCGAAGCTGCCGGGATGTATGTCGAAGGCGATGTTGCTGTACCTGTGTCTGCAAACACGGCCTCGAGTTTTAAAATTGCCACTGAAACTGCACTTTCAAAAAACCCCCAAATTTTGGCCGCGGACCAACAAATTGGTATCGCGGATGCCGCCATAGAACGTGCGAAAAGCGATCGCAGACCTCAACTCAGGTTGATTGGAGATTTAAACGCGCAGCGCGATACGAGCTTCTTTGGTTTTGAGCGAGACGAAGCGAGGCTTCGTCTGCGTCTAGATGTTCCGATTTTTGAGGGGGGGCGTTTAGACGCCAGACAGAAGGGATCAATATTCGAGGCGTCTCGGAGCCGTTTCGATAAAGCTGCTTTGACCCGCCGCGTTATTGAGCAACTTCAATCGGAATGGAATAGTCTAAAAGAGGCAGAACGTCTTCTGACCGTAAACCGCGATCTTGTCCAAACATCGGATCAAGCTTTACAGGCGATCACGCGGGAGGTCTTTGAAGGCTTTCGTCCAAATCGAGATGTTTTGGAAGCTCAGCAAGAGCTTCTCGAAGCCCAGCTCCGATTACAGCAATCCCGCTTTGCGGTCACGCAGGCGTCATATCGACTGCAATTTGCAATTGGCGAGATTGATGAGGTTCGGTTTCCGTCTTGTGCAAAGGCCGTCTTGAAGCCAGATGATCCGTCACTCGCAAAGCCTGTGCGAGAGGATAAAATAAACTTGCCCGTGATTGGAGAGATCATAGGGAGTGAAGAAGGGCGGCGCAGACGAGGGCCTCCTAACCGCAGATAGTCAACGAAGTTGTGTTTTTCGATTTATCCCGTTGCAATGTCATCCGCGGGCCAATAGCAGAAAAGTGAATTTAGGGTTAGGGAATAATGGAAACGGGAACAGTTGATACCGGACTCGCATGTCTGGTGCTGGTTATGGGTTTTTTGGATATGCCGGCGGATGCCGAGCATCTGAAGCATGAAATCGGAAAAGACCGTGCGGCGACATCAGCTGATCTCATTCGCGCGGCAAAACGCGCGGGCCTACGAGCAAAGTCAACTTCTACCTACACGGCGCGCTTGGAGTTTTCAGCCCTTCCCGCTATTGGCGAGAATATTGACGGCACCTTTTTCATTATTGGAAAAGTGCATGAAGGCCGGGTTCTGATACAAGCTTCGGGTCAGCCGCCGCAATCCGTCTCTTTTGAGGAGTTAGAAGCGTTTTGGACAGGGGAGCTAATTGTTCTGACGCGCCGAGACAAGCCCGTCGCGATTGATCAAAAGTTTGATGTGACGTGGTTTATACCCGCACTTGTAAAATACCGTCATCTATTGAAGGACGTTATGATTGCGTCTCTGGCGCTGCAGGTGTTTGCGCTTGGGATGCCGCTTTTCTTCCAAGTCGTTGTTGATAAAGTTCTTGTGCATCAAGGTCTCACGACTCTGGATGTTTTGGCGATTGGCCTCATCACCCTAGTCTTGTTTGAAGCGATATTAGGTGGCCTCCGGGCTTATATGTTCACCCACACAACGAGCCGAGTAGATGTGGAGCTTGGTTCCGCCTTGTTTAGGCACCTTCTAAAACTTCCCATGGCTTACTTTGAGTCGCGCCGTGTGGGCGATACAGTTGCTCGTGTCAGAGAGTTGGAGACTATTCGTGAATTTCTGACGTCCTCCTCTGTGACGCTTGTTATCGACCTCGCATTCACGTTCATTTTCTTGGCAATTATGTGGTTCTATTCGACGACCCTCTTCATTGTCGTTGCGATTTCAATTCCTCTTTACGTCATCATAAGTGTTTTGATAACGCCGCCTTTGAGACGCAAAATCGAAGAGAAGTTTCACCGCGGCGCGGATAATCAATCCTTCCTCGTTGAGAGCGTAACCGCTGTCCAAACGTTGAAGGCTATGGCGGTCGAGCCGCAAATGCAGACCCGTTGGGAAAACCAACTGGCAGGTTATGTCCGCTCCGGATTCGATGCAGCCAAGCTCGGGATTATCGGCCAGCAGGCCATTCAGTTCGTGAATAAAATGTCTTCAGCCATTATTCTTTATCTTGGAGCGAAGCTGGTCATTGGTGGCCAAATGACAGTGGGTCAGCTTGTAGCATTCAATATGTTTGCGGGTCACGTCTCGCAGCCTATTTTGCGTATGTCTCATCTCTGGCAGCAATTTCAGCAGGTGAGGGTGGCAGTCGCGCGTCTGGGGGATATTCTCAATTCGCCGACCGAGAGAACGACAAAGCCTTCGCAATCTGCCCTGCCGCCCATCAAGGGGCTTATAGAATTTGACGGTGTTGGGTTTCGGTATGTCCCGGGGGGGCGAGAGATTTTACGAGATGTTTCAGTGACGATAGAGCCCGGCCAGATTGTCGGCATTGTTGGATCATCGGGATCTGGTAAGTCGACACTCGCGAAACTTGTGCAGCGTTTATATGTCCCTGAATCCGGACGGGTCTTGGTAGATGGTGTGGATTTGACCATGGTTGATCCTGCATGGCTTCGCCGTCAGGTCGGCGTTGTTCAGCAAGAGAATATACTATTCAACCGAACTGTCAGAGACAACATCGCTCTAGCCGATACGGGAATGCCAATGGAGCGAGTGGTTGCGGCGGCTGAATTGGCCGGAGCGCATGACTTCATCCTTGAGTTGCCGGAAGGGTATGACACACAGATTGACGAGCGAGGTGGCAACCTGTCCGGGGGGCAGCGCCAGAGAATTGCTATTGCCAGAGCGCTTGCTATCAACCCGGCTATCCTTGTTTTTGATGAGGCGACAAGTGCACTTGATGCAGAAAGCGATGCGGCGATCACTGCAAACATGCCTAAAATATCGGAAGGACGCACTGTTCTCATCATCGCTCACAGGCTTTCGACATTGCGATCTGCGAACCGAATTATCACAATGGAAAACGGCAAAATTATCGAAGACGGATCGCATGAAGCGTTAATGCAGAGTAATGGCCGCTACGCCATGCTTTGGAATGAACAGATGCTGGGTTTGAGTTTTAAAGGGGCAGCACAATGAGTTTTTTCTCCCACATGCGTGTCATCGGCTCAGCGTGGAAAGACGAAACAAAGCGCCGCAAATCACTAAGCGGAACCCGCAGGCGGGGTAGTGAAACCGCATTTCTACCGGAGGCGCTTGAAATCGTTGAAACGCCTCCTTCGCCTATTGGTCGCACGATCATGTGGTCAATTCTTGCATTTTGCGTCTTTGCGGTTTTGTGGTCGATCTGGGGGCGGATTGACATTGTTGCGACGGCGCAGGGTCAAGTTGTTGCCAAGGGGCAATCGCGTGTTGTTGAAGCCCGCGAAATGGGCGTTGTGACGAAACTCAATGTTCGAAACGGAGACATTGTAAAAGCTGGCGACGTCCTAGTTGAGCTAGACCCGACGATTGCGAGCGCTGATACAGGCGCCGTAGAAAATGAACTCCGCCAAGCTGAAGTGCGCGCCGCTTTGGCAGAAGGAACACTGGCATATTTGAAGAACGGGTCTCGCAAGTTATCACTCCCTGCGGGTTTGCCATCTGACCTAGTTGATGTCTCTCACAGACAACTTCAAAGCCGTATATTGGCATTTGAACAAGAGGAGCGAACGTTACGGGATGAAGTTGCACGGGCTAAGGCCGCGAGAGAAAGTGCTCAACGCGAAATCAATAGACTGAAAGATACACTGCCGCTTATTCGTGAACGATACGAATCCTACAAACGCCTCGCGGATGAGGGGCTTGCGCCAAAAATCGAAGCGATGCGCTTACAAGAGGAGCTGCTGACGCGAGAGAAGGACCTTGATGTTTCTCGAGGACGTTATGAGGAGACGCTCAAGGGGATAGAAGGTAGCGAAAGTCGTATGCTGTTACTTCGGACCCAATTCAAACGGGATGCGCTTGTTCAACTTGGTGAGGCCGAAGCTATTCGTGCAGATCGCCAAGAGGCCAAGCGGAAAGCCGAGCTGCGAGATACGTGGCAGTCGATACGCGCGCCTGTTGATGGCGTCATAGTTTCGTCAAAGATTTCAACCATCGGAGAAGTCATACAGCCCGGAGACCCCATCATGTTGGTGGCTCCAGCTGATGACAACCTGATCGTACGAGCCTCTATCCTGAACAAAGATATCGGGTTTGTAAAAGTTGGGGACCCTGTCTCTATTAAGCTTGAAGCTTATCCTTTTACACGTTACGGCTTAGTGGAAGGGACACTCACTATGATCGCTGCAGACGCAGAAATCGACGAACGATTGGGGCCGGTGTTCCCGGCCGAGGTTGAGCTCAAGCAATCTTGGCTGGGCGAGGGGGACTTTAAGCGCGAGATACAGCTTGGGATGAATGCAACAGCCGAGGTGAAGACTGGTGATCGCCCGATTTATGATTTTATCCTCTCGCCAATTGCGAAGCGAACGCAGGAGGCGGCGCGTGAGAGGTAGAATAGGCTTAAACCTGTCGTTAGCAGTGCTGTCATGCATTTTGGTATTTTGGTATATCCAAGATTTTTCCAAGAATACTACAATGAGAGGGGCTCATGAAGATGCCAGCGCATGCATAGGACAGCTGGAAGAGCATGTTGTTAGGATAGCTACAGGTAATATTGAAGGAAACGCGAAGTATTGCGTATATGGTTATAGGCTCGAAGAATTGGGAGCGGAAATTAAAAAAACTACTAGTAACTTAGATTTAGCTAGGTCTTGGGATCGCCAGTTATGTGCGGTTTATGATGTATGTTCTGATTTTCGAGAGCAGTTTCAGATTGAAATTCGAGGGGGTAGAAAGTTTCTAGTGGATTCGGGGGTTTATATTTTCTCAAGTAAGGTGAATCCTAAGTTTTTTTATTGTCTTATCCCTAATGACGCTATTGGAGTTAATGATGAGTCTGTAGAGAAATTGGCGAAAAAGGTCTTAATGAGTCGCCTTAAAAAGTGCGAGTCGGGAGTACAAAAAGCTTATCAGCTAGGTAATAATTTGGCCGATGATGGATAGTGTTGGAGATAGGTAATGTCAAAAATCAATACAAAATATCGGCACCTAACTCCTATTGATTGGGGGGCTGTTCCCGAGTTTGTTCGTTTTGGTAGTAGTGCATCTCTAGGCAGTGTTGCGTCGTTTGGGCGAATTATAAGTCACCCAACAATAGCTTCAATGATCAATCAAATTTCTGGTCCTGGCACTGAACAAATCTTAATTGCTACTAATAGAACAGATTTATTTGCGTTTGCGGATGAATTTGGAAACGAAGAAACTCAAAGGGATATACGAAGCTTTTTCTTGTTTGGTGAAGGTAGTGCGTCACATATCCCTTTAGATCAGGGAACTGGCAGTCGCGTCTCAATTATATATGTTCCCGAGGACATTGTATATTGGGGCTTTTCTTCTGATTCTCAACGAAATTTGACTGTGGTTCCTATAAGTCGCGAGGAGGCACTGCTAAACGAACTTAGTCACTTGGTTTCATTTCGCATTTCTGGAGAAGGTGGGTTTGACCTGCCCGACGAAATCAGAAATATCGTAACTGCTCGTGGAGGCGGGGTTTCTGATGAAATATTGCGAGATCAAGCTAATGAAGCTTATTCTAATAGTTTTCAGTCTGTAGTTAATTACTTGTTGACTGGTGAATTTAGAATTCAGTTATCACATGAGGGCGGAGAGTTAATTAATGGCGGAAGAGTCTCGATCGATGAGTTCACGCTGCAAAGTTTTGAGGCTCTTGGGTATAATACGGACATACTCAGGGGGCGTAATGAATTTGCATTCAGTGGTAGTGGCGTCGCTTTTGACATAGATCCAAGTGAGGTTTCTTTTGATGTGCAGGGATTGGAGCAAAATTCTCAGCAATCAGTTGCTTTAGATTTTGATCTTCTCAATAGCATCCCCAAATTCGAAATTTTTCTCTCATTTATAGACAAGCTGCGTGACGCTGGTGCATATGATCAATTAGCGCAGATACTTCTAAATCCTGACGTGCATGAAATTTTGGCAGTAATGGCCTATGTTGCTGATCCTGTTTTAGCTGGTTACGAGCACGATGGTTCAACAAGCCATTTGGAAACAGATGTAGACAAACTTCTAAAAGATAACGAGTTTATACTTGCACTGCAGAGAGCAGATTTTGACCGTTCATTAGAAATATATGGACAGATAGGTAGTGTAATCGGCTCGACGATTGGGTCTGTATTGGCAGCTCAGGTTGATTTGGGTTCTGTTGGGAATGCGGTTTCTGATGTTGTGTCTTCTGCTGTTTTTGGCCAGATTGGGACGGCTTTCGGTCGGGCTTTGGCGGGGAATGCGCCTGGGACTGATCAGGCTGTTGGGTTCTTGGAGCGTTTTGAAGACGAGGCTTTCGGTGTTGAAGGTGCATTTAGTACAGACGCCTTAATTGGCTCCTTGGCGAGTGCTGGGATTGGTACGGTTAGCTCGCTTTTAACGGCTGAGTTGACGGATGGTTTGGGTCTAAACGGTCCGGCGGGTGAATTGTTTGGTCGTGCTGCCAATCAAGTCATTAGCGGCGTTGCGACGAATGCTTTTAATGCGGTTACTCAGAACGCGTTTCTGCCGAAGGGTGCAACAGCTGCAGATGATTTGTTCGATTTTAAATTTGATCCAGTTTCTATCGTTGCAAGTTTCTTGGCGAGTAAACTTGCCAGCGCGATTGTTACGCCAAAAACACAAGCGGCGGCTATCCTCAGCTCACTGGGCTCGGCAATTGGTAATATTGTCGGCAATGCGATTTGTGGACCCGCTTGCGGCGTCATCGGTGAGTTTATCGGTCAGGTCCTAGGCACGCTAATTGGCAATCTCTTTGGGCGGAAGAAGCCTAAAGTTCCGCAAGCGAGTGCGGATACTGTTCTGTCATTCGTGGATGGCTATTACACTCTTGGAACCGTGACTTCACGCGACAACGGCAATGAAGCCCTTGTCACCGA
>ENA-ORXR01001952-ORXR01001952.1-marine-metagenome-genome-assembly--contig:-NODE-1952-length-20611-cov-12.499318_pt1 | contig 20611 bp, 31 predicted proteins | sample MGYA00237866_ERZ511479 | MGnify/ENA metagenome assembly ERZ511479 | reverse complement strand
TGTGGCAATTTACTCTTTCCATTTACAAAGAAAATGAAGCGGCATGTAAGCGGATTTAAAAAACTCAGATGTGGCGGTCCCGGAATGCCTGTGCCATGTGGCGCCGAGTTTGTGGCGCCAAAAACTCGGCGCCACAAACTCAAGCGTGTCTCGGACCGGGGGTCACACGGCCTGTAATTGTGCGAGTGATCTGCGGTTCGTGCGCGGTGGACCGCGCCACGTCTTCGACCGCCGCCGCCGACCGCCTGGCGGCGAGACGCATCCGGAGCCGGATTGCCGCCAACTTCGTGGTTACCATGTTCTCTTAGACAGATGCCGCCGTAGAGGCGGCACGGGAGGGGCTTCGGCCGGCGCCTCCGCCGCAGCTCACATCTGCGGAGGGCGTCGTCGAGGCGCTGGTCGCGCCGTCTCACGGCATCTCGCCCCCATGACGCGCCCTCGACGGCGGCAGGGAGGCAAAAGCAGTCCACCTCGAACGTAGTCCACCCAGGGGACGCACAAGGCACTGGTGTCGGTGCCGGCGGCAGTCCACCCAGGGGACGCACAGGGAACCGGTACCGTCGCCATCAGCAGTCTACCCAGGGCACGCACAGGGCGCCCTCAAACACATCACGGAAATAGCACAGGGCATGAGCACGAGGCGCTGTCGACCGTCGTGGTCAGCTGGCAGCGCATGGGACGAGAAAAGAACGTTCGCCCGTGGCTCCTCATCGGTTCGGGAAGGACGCAACGGCCCCAGTGGATTCAAGCTGCCGTTTATGTAATTGGTGGGCGGTGCTTCGGCGTGAAACTGACCCAAAGACCGCAACAGAGGGCTCTGGTGCAGGTACTGTACGGAGCGTGAGCAAGTGCTGAAGCCGTATCCAGGGAGTGCCCGGACGGACAGCAATTGTCCGGCCGTTTCCTGTCCTCGTGTTTGACACCAAACGGCGACAGTCAGCTGGCGTCTTTTTTGTTCACAACCAGCACTGCAATCGCCTACCAAGCGGGTCTGTGCATCGAAGACGTGAATCTGTAAGCAAACTACACTTTGATTTGCTGACGCTGCTCATTCAATCGGCTGGGAGTGCACTTGATGGGGGCCTGCATCGATGAACGGCGTCTTGGCACATGTGAGCACCCTGGCTGGCCCCATTTGAACACCTGCAATACACCGCATCTTCCGTCTGGACCGCTACCCGACCATTAATGCTAGTTGGTCCCTCTAGTTGCCTCCTTTTTGTCTTTCTTCTAAATGTTTCCGACTTCTGACGACCCTACTTCTCCCGCCTCGTCGGTTTGCTGCGCAATTTGCACCTCTCCGTCCAGCGCCCGGCCGCCCGACGCCGACAAGACCGGCTCCGTGCCGGACGTGACGGGAGCGGCCAAGCAAAACCGGGGCCGCACCCACAGGAGCGGCACCTGCGCTCGTGAGCGCCGACGCAAAGCCGCCTGGGCAGAAAGTGCCGATGCGGCCGGCGCTGATTCACCTCCAGCCGCGGCGCAGGTCGCGCGAACGGCGGCGGGAGCACTTCTGGCGCCCGCGGCTGCATCAGCGCCTGGTGGGGCCCTGCAAATACCATGTGGCCCTGAACAATTGCCCCCGGCTCCAGAGCGTGCGGCATCGACGGCCGACTCCGAGTCCGATTTGGAAGAGATCCTGTTCAAGGAACGTGCGCGTGTCGCCGTTGTAGACGTTGGCACGACGCCTGGCCCCGTCACCTGAGACGCCATTCTCGGAGCGCTGAGGCGGCCTGACGGCGGCGGCGTCGTCTCTGTTTCTGGATTTTTGGACGGTGATGCGCTCCATGCGACACGGCAGGTCGTCTCTCGCGTCGTTCCGAGTGCAGCCGAGCCGACTTTCAACTCACAGTCGGTGGCTGAAATGAGACGATCCGAGCTCGATGGCGCGCCGGTCGACAAGCAGCGCCGGCAGGCCCTTATGAACCCGCGCTGGGCATCAAATGCGGTGGTCAAGGCCAGCCTGGCCCCGCTTTGCGACCTGCTATTCCAAATTTATGGACGCCGGTACGTGGCGTCCGAGCCCAAGGTGCTGCTGACCTTGCCGGGAGCGAGGCCCCAGATGCCTCACGGCGACGCCGCCGACAAGGATCAGCTAGGGAATCCACGCCGCATGATCGGCGTCGTCATGGAAGTGGAAGACGACGCAGTGCTGGACGCCTGGCCGGTTTGGTTCTGTGACCTTACCGCGCCAGGTGAGGAGCAGTGCGCTGTGCGGACGTCCATGGTGGAGCGCACAATAGTGCCAATGGGGGGTGCTTTTGTTTTTCGTGGTGATATGGAGCACCGTGGGGTAGATAACAGGGCTTTAAGCCGCGTTCTCCGCCGAGTGTACGCTTACCTCTCGCTTCGCGACGCACCCATGACCAGCGAGACTTGGCGTGATGAGACATGCCCGGTGAAAGAGATTCCGTCATTGAACGATGAACATGTAACTACTTTACTGCAGACTTTTCCGGATGGACCGAGACTAGTCAGCACGACGGCGGCGGCGGCGGTGGCAGCGGCGGCGGCACGCCCCCCTGCACCGCGGGAAATCACTGCTAGAGTGCTGTCGCACACGACGTTCCCCGCCTGGAGAGAGCTTTGAAGATGTCTGCGGCCGGATGGGCGGCCCACAAGGGCCGGCCTGTTGCCACACTGGCGTTCTTCAACTCGCCTGGCGGTGGTGGTGCCTCCAGGTACTCTCGCGTGCGGTCTTCTCCTTTTTGTTGGGTGCGTACCGTGGCGCTTGAGCTTCTTGGCGCGGAGACCACCACGCCACCCGACCGTTGGGTAGCGACCTGTTTGTCCGTCGTCTCGCCCTCGGTGCCACAACAAGGGGCCACTGTTTACTGTGGAATGTAGGAGTTGTCGTCTTCTTTTTCCTTTTTCGAGTGCTCTGTGGAGAACCGTCGTGCTTTGCCTCGCTCGGGTGCGGCTAGAAAGTCCGCGTGGTCCTCTGGGTTTGTCATGAAGACATGTTAAGAGCTTCTCTCCTTCTGCAACATCCTCCAGGCCCGACACACCACAGCAGCTGCTCGCCAACGGGCGCCTTGACCGCTCACGGTGACGCCGGCACCAGAAGCGAGAAAGACCGGGGGTGTTGCCGGCAGAACACCATCTAGACGCTTGGCCTCCACGCCCGCAGCGGCCACCTCCTCGAAGCCGCGACACTCCACTTTGTGCTCCGAGCTTCCGACCTCGACTAAGCTCGCCCCTCCCCGCGTGCGGCCCTCAAAACGGACGGGTGAATCGGTGCTGACGGGGGGCCCTGCTCAAGATGGTGAAGAAAATGGACCTCACCTCCCGGCACAAGTTCGCGGATCCCCGCCACAAGCGCAGGGGAAATGTGCTGTGGCCGGGACTTCCAGAAAGAAGAAGGTGCCTGCACGCCTGAAGACGGCAAAGCGACGGCGTCTAAGCCGGGTGGACGCCGCGGCAGCTGCGTGGCTGGTCGCATTCAAGATGTGGGGCCTCGATTACCAGCGTGTAGTGGCTCGAGACTTGGTGGTCATCTTCTGGGCGAGCGACTCTCTTCTTCCGACCTTTATGACGCACTACGCTTCTGGCGCTGCCCAGTGGTGCCCTTCCGTGAACCATGAAGGCCTCGAACGGTGGTTCGTTGATGTTCTTTGCACCGGACCAGGGAACGGGGGGAATGGAGAGGGGCGAGCGGAAAGTGGTGGTGGCATCTCTCGTGTTATTCTCTCCAGCGTGCATGGAGTGTTTAGTGCTGCGTATGCATTCCACGGGACTCCACTTACCGGTGCCTACATACATTCTATTATGTTATCTCCACATTTTTTCTGTGTGGCTACCATGTTTCCCTAACGCTCGTACGTTCGTACAAACGGCCAAGAAAAACGCATCAACATAAAGCCACATCTGACCGAATTCTTACTGTCCTCCTTTTCACTGATCGAAGAAGGCGCGAGACTGGCTCAAAGTTTGCCATGCAAACTTGGAGAAATCGTTGTGGAGGAGCAAGAAAAAGGCAAAGCAGGCAACAGTGAGAAATAAACCGTCAAGGAGCGCTAAGGTAGCCGCATACCGCCAAGTGTGGCAGACCATCAGGGCAGCGGGCGCCGCTCACGGCGGTGGCGGGGATGCCGCGGTCTCTTCAGGCATGCAGTGGCGGCTGCCAAGCCGCTTACCGGGAGCATCCACTGGCAGAAATTCAAAGCGGAACGCCGGCCCACCCGCCTGCGCCGCCGCGGACACAGTTGGAGCCCGAGACACCCCGCAGCGTGGTGCGAGCTGCGGAGACGCTGTAAGTCTCCACAGAGTGGCAGATTGTGGCGCGCGTCACCGCAATCTACAAGCAGCGGTGCGGCTTGTCAGCAGAGAACTTTTGAGCGGCGCACGAGGACAGCAGCAGCGTCACCAACAGAAGGGATCCCGCTGCGCCTTACGATGGCGATCAATGTGGCGCAAAAGGGTGGCCCTCCATGCATATCGAGAACACGGAGATGTGAGGCGGGATGGAGCTTGAAACCAGGCTCTACGGAAGCGGCCGGCGGGAGGACGGGGGGGAGAGTGAGGGCGGGGAGAGGGGGGTGCAACTCCGGATCGTGGGCGGAGACGAGGAGAGAGGGGGGCGTGTGCCTCGCCACCGCCGGCAGGAGAACTGTCTCTGACAACCACGGCATGTACCGCCGCCATTGGTGTGCTGCGGTAGTACTTGCGTGCATGCGAATGATGAACCAACCGGCTGTGGCAGCTGAGGTGCCTGCCAGCAGTGCTAGAGGTCACGGAGTCTGCTCTGGACCGCGCACGTCACTGGGAGTGCCTGGACTCCTCAGCTGGTATCTCGTCACGACCACCAGCGTGGGTGCCGGATTGCTCCTTCAGCATGCACAATTGCATGTCAAAAGGCGGAGCGAACGGATCTTTTGTTTTTCTCTGCAAGGATCAAATGGAACACTGAAATCGACGAACAACATACCAGAAACCAACGCAGCAGCGTATCGTATTGTTTCGAAACAGAAGCTCAGACCAATGTGGCATTTTGCACATAGAGTCTCAAAGGCTCGTGAGGCGAGCGGCATCCACCCTTACCCACTTTTGACGACTCTTCATTACTACTACCCTCCGGCGAAAAGCATCTCACGGCACGGCCAACGCCACCGGGTCCCGGCGCTCAGTCGCTCTGAGAAGAATATTTCCTGTCTTTTTCTTGATATGTCAGCTGCCATGATGAGCGCCTGCCGGCGGGCAGACGTACATCTCCCAAAAAAGAACAGCGCCTGTACAAACGGTTGCTCACATTTCCTGGGCAGCTTCCATGCAGACTTCTTCGGGCACAACAGGCTGCCATGAACAGCGCCTACCGGCGAGAAAAAGCCCAAGACAAAACCAGCGGCCGGGGGAGCCAGCGCCGCCGTGGCCTGCGTCGCCTTCAGGACGCTTTTTCGGGCACAACAGGCTACCATGGACAGCGCTGACCGCCGTGAAAATCCCCAAAACAAAACCAGCAGCAGTACGAGCGGGCGCTGACGCGGCCTGAGCAGTCTCCATGCCGATTTCGGGGTCCAAGAAACGCAACCATAAACAGCGCCTACCGGCGGGAAAAGCCCCAAAAGAAACCCAACGGCCCTGGGACCCAGCGCTTATGTGTCCTGGGAAACCTGCATTCCGAGGATACCCGGCACGAGAGACTACGATGACCCGAGCCTGCCAGCGCGGAAGCTCCCAAATCGCGGCCATACGGGCAGGGACTCAGCTCCTAGATCGCTTCTTCTCCGTGCGAGGGACTCGGTCTCAGTGTCGTACACGAGACCGGAAAGAGCTCTTGAGCGCGGCGCCTAGCCGCCTTGAGAATGGTGCATTCTAGTAGCGTTCCAAAGACAACTAAAGATCCAATATGATATCACAATTGCAGGTTTCCCAATAGCCAAACAGGACTTTCCTTCTCAGCGTATCCAGCCGAGTAACCGAGTTATTACACGCCAAGAAAGCTTCCCATCTCAAGTGGCACCAGTCAGTTCATTCATGCTGACTATGTTGTCACTTCTAGGCTGCCTCCTTGCTTACTTGTTCCCACTCGAGCGATCGCGCCGATTCACCGGCGAGAAAACGCCGATTCTCAGCGCTCGATTGGGAAACAAGTGGCCGATCGACGGGAGAGGCAACCAATCGATCTCGTCACTAGCGCATGCTATCGAACAGTTACTCTTAATTTCGTGTGGACTTCCTCTCCCTGCCTCCCTCCCTTTCAACTGCGTTTCCTGGCAGGGATAACCAGGCGTGACCTGGGCCTATGAGGACCGCGAAAACTAGGGACTGCGGCAGAGCTCTGTCACGCTCATCCGTTCATTTTATCATCGACCAATAGGGATGCAGAGCGCCGTTGCATCCAAACCACAGGCTGGTGCACGGCCCTGGACAAGATTTCGAATTGAACCGATACGTGAACATTCCATTTACTCATTCCCCAAATACGGCATTCATGGTTTAGTATTCCAAGGTGCGTGCCCAAGAAATGAGACATGCTCGTTCTCTGGAAAACTGACACCGCACTGCACAGGGACATGCGGGGTGGGGAACAGGAAAATTCTTCACTGGCCTCCATGTAGAGAGCCTGTCCCGAGGCGTACGTGCCTGTGGGCCCTGTTGTGTGGACCTCTTAGTAAATCACGATGTGGAAGCCAGTATTTCTCAGGATGTTCGGGTTCCAGGATGGCAACTCATTGACCTATGTGCTAACTGAGACTTCAAAAAGGGGGGTCCCAAATCGTGTTTTTCGTGTAGGAGGCTACAGGCGGTATTTTTCAGGTTTTTATCGACAAGAAACCACCGTTCGTTTCTCATACTGCATGTCAGGTCGAGCTGGCTCTAGTATAATTGGAAATGATTGGCGAGCATGATGGTCATCTGTCAAACGAGCGCGGCATGGTCATGCCTTGCATGAGTGGGGCCGCAGTTGGTCCGCTTCTGTGCGGGGTTGACACCACTGTGACGAGGCCCACCCCAGTCAGATGGTGTCAGATGTCTTGAGAAGGCCACTTTGCACGAGTTGACCGCTTCAGAAAGCCCATGGGCCGCGAAAAAAAGAGGTTCTGGGATATCTCATTTTTGGGACACGCACAATATGTAGGACGTTGTATGCAGTAGGTTGGTACTCTAAAGCGCTAGCTCGCGAATGATCAATGACAGAACGTTAACACTACATTAGTGGTGGTACACAGAAGGTCACAGACAATAAAGAAAGGCCTCCCCGCCGTCGTTGTTCTCGGCGCCGTCGCTGTCGGAGCCGCGACCGCTGGCCGCATCCTGGTCGTCATCGACGGGTGTGTCGTGCCGCTCGGGCGTCGCCACTTCGGCCTCCATGGAGGTCTTGTACGTGGCCGCGGACGCGGCCGCCAGTTCCGCCACCTTGTCCTTGACATTGCGAGCCTCAGCCTCGTTTCGATGGCGGACGGCGCGCGCGAACAGGGCGCACGCCGCCCCGCTCCGCTGGGCGCGGGCTAGCGTCGGGCAGGCCGCCTCCACGTCGGCAGCGGCGTTGGCGGCGTCGCCAGAGCTCTGCCGACAAGAGGAGCGGCCGATGAAGAAGTGATCAGGGACGGCCTTGCGAAAGCCGGCGAGAATGTCCTTCTTGTCCTTGGGGTTGATGCCGCAGAGGCCGCCCTTGTCGACGTTGATGCCCTTGAGGCTGGTGTTGCGCGGACGGTGGATGTCGCGGGTGGCGCCGACTGAGAGCAGGACGCAGTCGATGCCGCCGATTGCGCAGCCGCTCCAGCCGCGGGCGACGACCTTTAATTTGTCTTCCGCTAAGCGGGGAAGGGTAGGGCCCGCCTCGAAAGCGTTATCCGTGCTGATGACGTCTTGCGCCGCAGCACGCGTGAGGACAACGCCCTCCATAGAGGCCAGCGCATCGAGGTGCATGAGCCGCGGGCGGCGGGCGTCCGTGTCTGCAGTCGGAGGCGTGGTAGCGGCGGCGGGGCGTGCGGCGGGAGGGTGGGTGGCGAAAGGATGATCGGCGTGGACGCCGGGCAGGTCGCCCGTCCTCAGCGCGGGGCCCAGGGTGGCGACATGCAGCCAGCGTGGAGGTTCTCCGGCCGGCTGGCCGTCGGGGGTGCCGCCACCACCGCAACGAGCGAGGTAGAGCGAGCGGTAGGCGAGGGGCAATTGGTCGTACCAGCTGACCGACAGCGTGGCTACGGGCGGGGGCGCCATTGTTGCGTAGTGCGGAGAAGAGTGGGGTACAGCCGTGGGGTGGCGAGCCGCGGGCGCAAGAGTTTGGGAGGGGGGGTGCTTGTGTGGGGGGCGGGGTTTGACGGATGGTGCGTAGGTGGGGCGTCGTGGTTCTCAATTAAAGGCTGAGCGGACGCCGCAGGGGTTGGCGTCGGGGGCACCCTCTCTTCCTTTGGGGCACCCTCCTGACGGCCCCAGTTGAGCGCCTCTCATTGCACAGTGAGATGGGAGGTGGGGAACAGCAGGTGACGGTGAGCGGCGGTGAGCGGCGGTTGCTTGGTGGGATATGAAGGCGGTGCGGAGCAGCGCGCCAAATTACAATAACTACACACGTATACAGAGTTATCGTGCATTTATGCCTCATATCTCCAAATAAGTCGCACATGAGAATTTTTCGAGCACTTAGAGCTTATAAGTGCAGGTAAGTCGCACTGGCGAGGAATGTAGAGTAATCTGCTCGTACTGTCTGTACCAAGCAGTCTCTCCTCCCACCCTCAACCTCTCCTGCCACCGTCATCATTTCCCACGCACCCCTCCCACCCCCCTGCTTTCCATGCTGCTTTTTTCCTCGCTCCCACCCCACCCATGTATCACTTCGAGTTCTCGCCAGCGTTCCTTGGTCACACCTCTACAATGGTACACGGATACCTCGTGTAAAGGACGACATGGATGGCTTCCCGCTTCAGGGTGCCGGCAGAGTTGTCAATCGCCAGGACGTCTACATACCTCGAGCAGCCGCTGTATTCACGGAAGGAGTCCATGTCGTGGAATATCGAAGGTAGGCCATATCGACCTAGTGTGTCGGAGTTTGACTTGACACATCGAATGCATGCGTAGGTCCCAAGCTTTCCACCTACGCGGACGAGCAGGAAGTTGTCGACGAGTCCGTATGCAGGACGCTCCTCCTGTCTCATACAGCCAGCGGCTGTGAGTACACGCACAGTGATCCGAACGCGTACAAATCTGTTACGTCGTTGGGCTGTACTGCTGTCAGAATCCAGCGTTGTGGAGCCAGCTACTGCTCCCGAGGGGAGCACCGCGCGAAAGTACTTCTTACAGCAGATCTGCGCAGGTAGAGCGCCTTCCCGGTTGCACTGCAACACCTTGAGCAGGCTGTGCAGCTCATGGCCAGCCATCACCTCTGGCCTCTTGCGCGGTGACATCAACGTCACCTACCGGTTCTCCTTGGACAGGAAGGCAAAAGAATTTCGCGAGTACTCTTGCTGCGCGCAGGGGTCTCGCCCGCTGGCCTCTGTCCACAGTTCGCGGTGAAAGAAAGACGGGTGCGAGGCAATCAACTCCGTCCTGTACTTCCGCGCCACCGCATTCATCAGCGCCGCGTGCGGGCTGGACCGACAGCGCATAAGCGCAGGAAGTGTGCCGATGTGGCGCTCCATGGGAAACTGCCAGTAGCTCCATACAGACCCGCACGCTTCTTTGTTGTACGGGATGTCCAGTAGAGCCACAACTGTGGAGAGGCACAGCGTGACGTTCTTGATGTCACCTCCGTAGGCGTTCTTTTAGAAGAGGCCGCAGAAGTTTTCCAGCGCCGTCTTGAGGGTCGCTACATCGCTGACTGGGAGGTCATCCGGCACAAAGATCAGGCGGCATGCGCGCACGAGGCTCAAAAACATCTAGTAGGCCACCGCTGGAATGCGCCCAGCCAGAGCAGGAGGGCCTGTGCTCAGCACAAGAACACCCACTCAACCGTTTTGTTCGACTTGTAGTGAGTCTTGACATTTCTCAGCCCACGGGATTGAAATAAGGGCACAGTCGTTCGGGCCGCCAAAATCTCGGCATCCACGACCTCTGCGACGCTATTTGTCATAGCCCATTTGTGTGAAGCCTTGTTGGAGTCCGTCCACACGCCTGAGAACAGTCGACACAGGTTGGATATGTTGCTCTGTAGCACCAGGTGGATGACGTCATACGGCACGGAAGAAGGCCCGATGTCCCATAAGTAGCTCAGGTGGGGATAGGCTGCCTTGTCCGCCGATGGGTCCTTGTCTGGAAAGTAATAGTAGTTGGAGCCCTCCACCCGGACACCATGGAAGTCCTGGAAGCGACTTGGCTGTCGACCATTGCTGCCCTTCATGCCCGTCATCTTGTTGCCACCGGGCATGTCCGACGTCAATTTGAGCAGGAGGACTCGAACGTCTTGTTCCCCATCCACGCCTGCGACCTTGAACCTGGGCACCCCGCGCGCCAGCAGGTTGAGCTCTTCCATGCCAGGATGGAGAAAGGACTCTAGATCCTTTGGAGTTTTAGGACCCAGGGTGACCGTTAGTAGTAGCTGCGAAGCAATCTTGAACCGCGTCGAGGTGGGCATTCTCATGATAGTGAGCATGATAGGCCATCCTTGATAGCCGCTCTGCCTCCAGGCTTCGTATCCTTCGGCCCCCAAGCTCACGAAAATGTCAATAGGCGACTTGATGATGCCCTTCTTGACAAGGTCACGGTAGATGTCGCTGTGGTAGAAAACTTTGAACACTGTTCGCGCCTTCTCGGCATCATCAAGCGCGTCCTCGTTCAGCTCAATCATTTCGGGTCCAATTTCCGGGTCCGCGAGCATCATGGCCATCCATGGCGCTATCTTCCAGTACCGCGTCGTCTTTGCTGGTTGCCCTTGAGAGTTGTACAGCTCTAATTTGAAACCGAGACACGACGTAGCCTGCGCGTTCATAGCCGTGTACGACATGCAGCCGTTCCGGCAGCAATGCACGATCTTCTACTCGAGGCGCACCGCGTTGTTGAAAAGCGTGTCCAGCTTGTACGGTGTCCTGTTCTTGAGCCCTCTGTCAGTCCTCTGCTTCAGCATGGTATCCAAAGCTTTTCGAGGTAGGTTGTACTCTTGCTCGAAGTTGAACGCCACAAGGTCTTGGATCATTTCGGCGACTGTCTCTGCCGACAAGGCCACCGCGATAGAGGAAATAGCAGCCTGCGTGAACTGCCCGACGTGCTTCTTGTCGGAGGCCCCGCGCTGTGCGTCATCCAGTGGCTGAAGCGCCTGCTGAAGAAGAGTTCCAGGGTCCTTAGCGTTATCTCCTTTTCCTTGCCGTCGCCGCAATCAGAAAGCTTGAAGTTCTGCAACATGTCCAGGGGTAAATCCTCCTCCTCCGGCGGCTCGCCACCATCTCTGCCGTAGGACCTGACACTGCCGTCGCCACTTCCGCCGCTGTCTGACCCGCAACCGTCCACAACGCATGCACCGACGGAGCCACCGCCGGTACGTTCGAGCACGCCGCCATCCGCCTTCTCGTCTTGTTCATCTCCGCAGGTGGCATAAGCGCCGTCGCCGGCCTCCTGCTCCTCGGCGCAACCGTCATGGCCTGGATGCAGCAAGCTCGGTTCTTCGTCTGCAGTCGCGTCATCGGTTTGGCGGCGCTTGGCTCTGTTCAGCGCCGTATTGCTACCACCATGACGGCAAAAAGTTGCCTTGCTCACGTGCCTGCCGCCAGATGGGTGACGGGAGCATATCGCGCACGGGCACTCGTACAACACCCCCATGATGGCTGTGAAGAGCCTTGTCGTACAATGTAGCGCGCACCCGCGCCTGACGGTCTGGCGATGGATCGGACGAGCCATGTGCTGACGCTGACCTGTGGGGAACTGGCGCAGTCAAAGAATTGCGCTTCAGGCCGCGTGATCTTTACAGATCGCATCTGATCCAGTTTCCTGTCAGCAAAGTGATGCGTCCGTGAGACGATTACGGTCAGCACGACAGTTGATCCCGAACGGGTGCCACAAACCGGAAAAGTGAGTCAAGTATGCCGGTTTTCTTTTGGAAATGCCGGTTTTCCGCCCGGTTTTTCCCGTAGGGTCGGGCGCAGCTCGCCGCCGCCCGCCGCGCGACCGCCACGGACCTGGACACCGCGGTGAGGGCGAGTGAGCCTCGGCCAAAGAAGACAGCCGCCCCACAATGACCAGACAGTGGCGTCGTCGGCGGCGGATTTCGCCGCCTGGGTAGCCGGTGGGGATGCACAAGGGTGTGGTGCCGCTATCCGTCTGGCGGGTATTTTTGAGCATCTGCGGGTAATTTTAGCCAATCGGAAATCGACGGTTCTCAGAGTGTTTACATAGGAGACGCTGTTGTAGTAGTGCCTCTGGACCAGAGCTACAGCAGCGTCTGCTCCAACCAAAAACTCCGGCACTTCCGCCCACACGCAACCCACAACATTCTCTATGGGACGCCTTCAGCAGTCTATGACATTTTTTTCAGAAAATGGCGCGCTCTGTGTGGCACAGTTTCATCATCTATAAGAGGCGGTGAGCCCTGAACGACAACACCCCAAGTGAATCAATTTGCGCCGTTTCTGGCGTCTCGGCGGACACTTAGCCGTGCCAAGCGTCTTCGTCGCGACCAGCCGCTCATCTTCCCGCCCAAACTGAGCGGACCACTCCCTGAGCAAGTGATCGTGGCGCCCAAACAATTTTCTGAGCTAATGGCAGGGCCTCCCCCCACCACTCACAAAAAAGCCCCGGACGAACGACCTTGAGAGGAGCCGCCTGGAGGAGTTCATGCCGCGGTACCTCGCTGAGCACTGGACAGCGGCCCGCCTCGCGTCTGAGAGCGGCCTCGCTCGGTCACGAGTTCATACTTTCCTGAGCAACGGTGGGCACCTCAAGCGCCTTGGCCGTCCTCCTTTCTTCATCTTGGAGGACGAAGCGCTACTGGCGAAGTACCTGCCCGTGCAAGCCATGATTGGCATGGGCCTGACGCCGTTGGCTTTCGGTCGTAAGTGCGCAGAATACATTGACACCTTCTCGGAGGCTCGCCGTGCCGCAGCGGCAACCTACTTTGGACGCTCAGCTACCCCAGGTAAGGGATTTCTGTCTTTTTTCCTTGGACGATGGCCGGACCTTCAAATGTACCGCGTGGGTACCCTGAAAACGGGCAGATCCAAAAACTCACGACCTAATGTGGTGGTCCGATGGTTCGCGGCTTTGAATTTGCAATACCGGCAAGAGGGGATTGTGCTTGGTCGTCAAGTTTGGAATGTGGATTAGAAAGCCATGAAAGCACGAGACATCATCCTCCACGCTCGCGAGACCATCATCGGGGGCAAGTGGCTGAGAAAAACAGAGGTGGTTGTGCCGGAAATTGGCTCTGCGGCTGCCGGTTGTACCGCAGCACTTAAGATTTCGGCGTCCGTAGATACCGCTCCGCCGTTTCTCGTGGTTGACGGCGGGAAGAACGGTCACGCCGTTGTTCGCGTCACACCGTCGGACGGCTCCCCAGCTTTCAGCATCCCCCTGTCTTCCCGGCTGCAAGACGGAGCCATCGCTGTGCGACGGACGTCAGCGGGCTTTGTCAAGACGATTTCTGACCTGTTTGCAGCGCACTTTGCCTCGTTCGCTATGAAATGTTTCCCCAACGAGAGCAAGGTCCTCGCTACCGATGGAGCGACGGTACAAAGTTTCCCCACAGGACTGACGCGGCTCTTGGATGCTGGCGTTCACGTCATCGTGGAGCCCTCCAAGCTGTCACACCTTCTCCAGGCGCTGACAGCCCCAGCGCTTTTGGGAGGTTTCAACCGGGCTTGTGGGGCTGTGTGCTGGTCCGGTCTCACTCATGTGTGCAGGAGAAGCGTCCGTTCAGCGTTCTAGACCTGGTCGACTGCGAGGCATTGGCGGCTAATGCAGCGTTTACGCGTGATGCATTGGTGTCCGCATTCAAGCGAGTGGGCATGTGGTCTTTGGACCCGAAAAAGATGTCAGTCGAGGAGCTCAGCAAGGGAGCTGATGCCCCCGCTGCTGACGTAAATCTGGCAGCACTGACTCGTCTTCTACTTCCAATCGTTCGAAAGGAGTTGAAGGCGGCGACGATTGTCAACGGCGCCCTCTCGACGGCCGGTCACGCGAAGCTGCTGAACTCTGCCGAGATCATCGCGGCGCTGCGGACCCTCGAGACCGAGCGAGCGGCCAGGGTTGCTGACGCTGCTGAGGACAAGGAGGAGCAAGACAAGCGGAAAGCCGAGCGGGCGGCGGAAAAGGAAGAAAAGCGGCTCGCTGTGACAGCACGGAAGGCAGCCGCCGCCGAGAGGAAAGCGGCTAAGCAGCTTGAGGCCTACCGAAAGGCGTGGACCAGGCAGTGGGCTGCTGTCTCTTCTGAGCTAGTACAGGAGGCTCAGGCACGTCTGCGTCGCCTGCAGCCGAGTGCTTACAAGCTGTGCCGCCGCTTCTAAGCGAGCCGCCAGAAGCTGCACGTGGGTCATACTGCCTTTCCGGTTGATGCTCTCGATCGTTGAGATGGGCTCGGGTAGGGTTGCAGCGGAATTCGCTGCCGTCAGGGGAGGAGAGGGGTTGAGTGGACGAGAATCTGGAAAGAGAGGAGGTTGGTGTTTGTGTCTCGTGAGGGGTCGTACGGGCAGGCTGTTGGATGAGGGGAGTTGATTGTGGAAAGGGACGAGTACGAGTTTTACGCCACGAGAGATAGGCGGGCGAGTTGTTGGTCCCAGGGCGCGTAGCGAGAGAAAACAAGTTGGTTTTGGTGTCATGGGAAGAGACGGGTGGGGCAAGGGTTGCCAGTTTTTGGTCGCGGGAGAAGACGAGTGCAACTCTTGTGCGTGTGCCGAAAAAAACACGCGAATATGGCCATTTTTTGAGGCAAATATCTCCCTGGTATGGCCAGAAGACCTCGAATAGCAGATGAATCTGATGGTGAAAAATTACCCGCACCTCTTTTTGTGGGCATTATTTATAGCGCCACGAGATCTTATCTGTTCGAAAAGCGGAGCAGACGAGGGAGTTCAGGACAGTCCAGGGACCTCAGCAATATGTTCACTGCGGCAAATGAAGCGCAGGAAGCTTCATCAACAGACGGATGGTCAAACGCACCCTTCAGACGGATAAGTTGAGATGCTGCAGCGCCTGTGCCCCATCAGAGATTGGTATCATGATTCCAGAGGCTCGGCCGAGGCTGTTTGCTGACGTGTGCCCACCCGGAGGGCGTGTTGCCCATCACCAATCCTCTGTCGGAACTCTTGGATATGTTGGCTTGATCCGCCTGGTGTCAGGACACGCGCGCACCATGGACCACTGGGCTGGCCCACTCTTATGAAAGCCGTGTGGGCCCTTCTGACGTGATCGTTGGGTCCAGGTTGTGCCGTCGCCGGCGACAGCACAGGCATTGTGTGCGTGTGCCTTTAGATGGCCAGTGTTAAGCTCCTGGCGGGTAGGCACACTACAGCCTCTAAAATCGTCATGGAGGCGCCGGTGCTCCTTGGCACGGTGTGTCTTTCTTCTCGTGCCTTTGTAATCAAGGCGCGATCAGCTCTGGCCCCTCCTTCTGGTCAAGGCGCACCACCGCAGTGAAGCTCAACAGCACCCCGGCGCACTCCGCTGGGTCGTCTGCCCATGAACGACAGGGTGCACCGTGGCCCCCATTCACGACGGCTGGCGTGACGGGCGGCCCGCGGCCACCGCGGCAGTAGACGCGTGGACGGCGGTCACAATGGCGGCGGTGTCCGCTACCGTTGTGCTGGCGGCTGTTGTGGTGGCTGCCGCCGCTCCCATGGGCGCGGCCGCCGTCACCGCATCCGTCTTGGCCTTCCCCGCGGCCGCCGACCAACCCGAAGGCGATTGTTCACTTGCATTCTTCCTGGCGTCAACGCCACCCGCACCGTCCTGGGCGTGCCCTATGCCATTGGCGCGGATGTGTGTCTCGGCCACGTTGGCACTTTTCATTCCTTGTTCACTGGAGACATCGGGCCGAGTGAGTCATTTTCCGAAAAGGTTTTGCTGCTGGCCGACCGGGATGGCGTCGTCGGCCGCCGGTGGACGGCTTCTGATATGTCTTACGGCTCGTTCGCGGGCCACGAAACGCCCGAACCCGATTGTTCCGAGGGCGTCCGCCTGGCGGACGGCCCGGCGTACCGGCCCAACCACCCCGTGTTCTTCAGCGTGGCCACCGACACCGCTACCGCGTCTCAGAGGCGACGAGTAACAGCCTAGGCCCTGTCGCTCGGTATCCTCTCCCTCTTCCGCCACTCCCTAGGCGGCAGCGTTGTGCGGATGGGCGGACCGTACGAGCTGGTCGCGGCGACGCGCCAGACGCTCGGCGTGTGCGTCGACGAATTGTGTGAAAGGCTTGTGGCAGTGGACACGACGCGGCCGTCGGTGCCAAGCACCCGCTGTGGCGGGGCGGTGGGCGGCAGCGGCGGCAGCGGCGGCGGTGGCGGCGGCAGCGGAAACGGCGGGGGTGGCAACGCATCTGAAAAGTGCCGGATGATCAATATGCCCATTCTCACCCACGTCGACCCCAACGGAAAGAAGCGGCCCGTGAGAACGGAGCACAAGGAGCTTTTGACGCTCGGTCGCGGGCTGCTTCTCTCTCCCGAGTGGTTCGACCGGTCGCCAATGCTGCTCTATCTAGGCGGCCGCCTGCGGCTGTGGGGCCCATCTTCGGTTGTGTCACTGAATTCCAGCTCCGGGACGACAAGTTCTCCCCACCAGCTGGAGGAGACCTTCTGGGGCATCGACGGCACGGTCAGGCCCCCTTCTTCAACAGAGAAAAGGACTGCAGGATCTCTGCAGCCGTCAGCAGTGAGCACGCCTTCCCTCGCCCACCTCGCAACGGTCTACTGAGCGGAGGGCAGCGCGCGACGGTTTCTGCCTCAGCCATCCGCCTGTGACGGCATCCGAGCCTGGGGGCGCTTCCGCCTCCTCGCTGGTGCCACCTCAGATGTAGTCAACCTGATGGACTCTGGCCGTTTTCGTGCGGCTTTCGCATAGTGGATGGTGGAGCCGACGACGGCCGACCTCACCACCTCTGGCAGCGGCGACGACGACGGCGCAACAGCTTCGTCCCCTGAACCGCTGCCGCCCTACATTCGGCCGCCTTGGGACAACGCCAAAGAGTTTGCGCTGGGAGAGACGGGCGCCGTGACGGCGTCCACCACGTCGTCAGACGCGACTCCACGCGAGCTGCTCGGTCGCGCCACCCGCGAATTCAATCCCGCGTCGGTGGTCGAGGCCGAGCTGGCCGCGTCCCTCTTTCAACGCCAGGTGGTGGTGCCCGTGCCGCCCGCGTTGTGGGACTTGGAAAACGGCACTGCGTTAGAAGACGCCGCCATTTCGTTGGAGCTTTTTGTTGGGGACGGCAGACGCCTGTGGAAGGACCTCGAGCGCTTGACCAGTGCCTATGACCGGTCGGCCTTTATGGTGGAACACCCCGCGCCGCCCGTGTCGGTGGCCAACATTGTCCTCACCACCATCGTTTTCATCTTCGAGATCGGCGCCCTCCTCTCCCTGTGGTTGACGACCAAGTGGTGGGGCACGACCAACGTGGCCAGTTTTGTGGCCGTCCTTGCCCTCGGGGGCGTGTCCCTCTCGGTCGTCCTTGCGTTGGCCGTTCAGGAGGCGGTGGGCGACGTGTGCCGGCCCGTCACCACCCGCAATGGGTTGCACGCGGCCTTTACAGCGTCGGTGTCTGCGCCCGCCAATGGGAGCGCGCAGGACCTCACCGGCGCCGTGGTCGTCCTCGAAGAGTCGGTGATCGTGCACGCGGCAACCACCTACCGCCCAACGCGCCTGCGGTGGGTGGCCATTGGCGTGTGCCTTGCGTAAGTGGGAGTCGCCGGCGCCCTCTCCGCCGCCGTCACCGCCCTACAAGAAACGTGAGCCCCGATATCGCGGGTCTGTCCCCGATATTGCGTGTAGACCCGCGATATCGCGGTCCCACATCCTATGAGGCTGCAGCGCCCCTCTGTTTTGGAGTGTCCAAGCAGATCCCCCCGCCCTGCTGCCTTGAAATCGCAGGTCAGTGCGACAGCATGAGATGGTTTCCTGCTTGATGAGCCCTCATGGCTTGTGGTAGCGAGCTAGCAAAAATCATCGCTTCGCGTTTCTCACGGGGCCCGGTTTTCGGCACGGGACACCAGGCGTGCCTCTTCTCTTTTTCTTCTGCTGTTTCTCAATGACCACATTGGGCTGTTTCTTCTCACCGGGAAGAGAGGGGATGGGGCGGCAGGACAGCTGGTAGTTCAGCACGCGACTATGATATGCGCGTTGACGGTGTCTCACATGTGGGTGAGTGACGTTGTGACCAGTTGTTGGTGAGGTCTGGCTAGCACCCTGACTGCCGCCCTCTTCTACTTCCCTTGCCGATGGCGTCGCCCTCTTCCATCGGCAGACAGGATCAGGTCGACGAGTCGGAAAGTGTGAGTTGTGACAGACCATGAATGGACTTGAGATATCAACGACACAGATCGTGAAATACTACTCACCGCAGAGGCTGTGTCGTACAAATAGTGCTTGATCGCTACCGTTAAAAATGTAAGTCGTCTCCTCACAAACGCACGATCAACACATTGATTGGCTACTTGGGTTTGCGTGGCGGCTTCTCAGCCTATCAAAGTCTCAACGACTGGAAATTGTGATGCCCTGGAATCGCAGGTCGTGCCTCCATATCGATACGTGCGTCCTGATCTGCCAGATATATACATATCTGTTGAACCCGCAGGCTGCCAGCACAAAATGGCCCGTCCAGCAGCAATTTAACAGACTGTGGAGATCCTGCAACAGCCTGCAACGAAAAATCAACAGATCCGTAGGTACAGTACACGGTTTAAGACCCACTGCGCGGGTGGGCGGTGCCGCACACCCTCTTCTGCTCTCGTTGACCGATCCCCCCGCTTCCCGCCCGCCCCTTCTGCCCCCCCCCTCCCCCCCCCTCAATCCCCGCTACCATGGCGCGCCTCGCCTGCGTGGCGGCCGTCACGGCGGCCGCCGTGGTGGCCACCGCCACCCCCTCCACCGCCGCGTCAGGCGCCATCTCCCGCGTCTTTTTTTGGCGCCGCCGCGTCGGGCGCCGTCCCGTGCGCCTTCTTTGGCGCCTCCGCGCCGGCAGCGGCGGGGGCGCACCACGCTAAGATCATGGTATTCAAGGTCATTGCCGACCTCGGTGCGCACGGCGGGGCTGGCGCGCACGGCGGGGCGGGCGCCCATGGTGGAGCGGGCGCCCACGGCCTGCCCGTTGTCGTGCTGTCGGCCGAACCGGACGCCCCCGTCATCTCCCAGACGCGTGAGACGATTCTGCCTTTATTCTCCCAGACGCGCTGGGCGACGCTGCCGTCGTCCTCCCTGCCGAGTGGGAGATGCCAGCCACTGTCCTGCCCGCCCAGTCGGCGCCTCCCGTCCTTGTCCTCCCCGACGCTTCGGCTGCGCCAGATCCGTCGGCCACCCCCACGCGGACGGCGGTGCCGACCGGCGCGGAGAAGCTCCTCGACGAGACGGCCGCCCCCCGCCCGACCGCGTGCATCCCCGTCGTGCGCGCCGGCGCTTGTGCCAGTGTGAACGAGGGCGCCTCGACTGCGCGGCCGCCGGCGCGGCGCCGTCCACCGCGTCTGCGGCGTCGGCCACAACCGTGCCCATGACGTCGGGCACCGCCGCGCGGACCGCTTCGCCGACGGTCGCGGTCGTGCCCGCCGCGTCGCCTGTCGTGCCTGCCACGTCCCCGACGGTGCGCAAGGCGTGCGCGGCGCCGCGGCTCGTCGTCACCCACGTGCCGTGCCTCATGACGGAGCAGCACCTGCTGCTCGGCTGCGTCACGTCGCTCCTGGCGGTTTGGCACGCGGTGCCGGTGGCTGCCCCTCCCGCCGGGCTGTGCCGCCGGCTGGTGGAGGTGGCCGGCATGAAGATGTGCTCAAAGATGCAGCTGGTCAAGGAATGTCACGAGGTGCCATGCCCGGCCTATGAGTGGTAACGTGGGGCCGCGGGCGCGCTGCACCCTTGTTTCTAACCGGGAGTTTTGGTACAACACCAGTGACAGGCGGGCGTGCTGTAACCCTCTTGGCTTCTCATGTTGGTGCACGCGCTCGCCATGCTGGCGAGCACGCATGATACCGGGTCCGCCAAGGTCAATGCACCGCTGCCCGCCCCCGTCATCAGCCGCTGACGTGAAGCGCGGCGTCACCGCCTACACGTCGGCCGCGCCCACGAGACCCGCTCGCCGTCATGGGAGGTCGGGAGGGTGTTGAGGGGGGGGGGGGCGCCCCACCAACGCCCAGTTGGTCGGAAAGCCACGCCCCACGGCAGCGGCGGCGGCGGGTGTGCGGGGGAGCGCGTGTCAGCCCCCCGCAACGGAGCGCACCCGTGCCCGCACGCCACGCGCCTGCGTGGGCGCGCGCCGCGGTGCCCCTGCAGGGCCCACCCGCACGCCCGCCCCCCGACCGCCGACGGGGCCAAGCGCCACCACAGGCCGCCGGCGGTCGCCCCCGACGCGCCCGCCGACGGCGGGGCCGCCACCCGGCCGCCGGCGCCGCCCCCGCGAGGAGGCGCCCTGCGCGGGGTGGCGCCCTGCGCACGCGCCCGCCCATGCCGCGGGTGGCAGCGCACCGGTCGGCTGGTCGGCGGGCGGGCGCCCCCCCCCCCCCCCCCCCCCCCCCCCCCCCCCCCCCCCCCCCCCCCCCGCCCCCCCCCCCCCCCCCCCCCC
>ENA-ORXR01001951-ORXR01001951.1-marine-metagenome-genome-assembly--contig:-NODE-1951-length-20617-cov-5.286660_pt1 | contig 20617 bp, 19 predicted proteins | sample MGYA00237866_ERZ511479 | MGnify/ENA metagenome assembly ERZ511479 | reverse complement strand
CTGTTTTTCTCAAGATGCGTATCGAGCTGGTTCTTGCGAATATTGCGGGCAATTAAGACATTACGCGTGCTGTCTCGCGTTCCCGACATGCGCTTTAAGACCAACGTGTCGACTTGCGGATTTTCTTTTACGAGCTTTTTAATAATGCCCACCGAGCGGTCATCGGTGTAGCCATTGCCATAAGCAAGATTGTCTTTGACCTTAAAGTCCAGCAGGCCCAAATCAGGTTGCATGGCCTGATGAATGGCGAGAGCCGCGCCAATTGCGAGTAAAACACCCGTGATGATTTGTTGCGTTTTCATACTAATTCATTAGATGGTGTTTCCATGACGGAAAAGCCACAATTAACACTGTATAATTCACTGACGCGCCAGAAAGAGGTCTTCAAACCTCAGGACCCAAAACGCGTGACGATGTATAATTGCGGGCCAACGGTGTATAGCTACGCCCATATCGGAAATGCCCGCGCGGCAGTGGTCGCCGATGTGCTGTTCCGCGTGCTGCGCCATATTTACGGCGAAGACCATGTTGTCTATGCGCGAAATATTACCGATGTAGATGACCGTATTATTCAAAACGCGAAAGAGACGGGGCAGCCCATCTCTGAGATTACAGAAAAATATGCACGTATCTATAATGAAGACCTAACCGCGATTGGATGCTTGCCGCCAACTGAGCAGCCAAAATGCACGGCCCATATCGACAATATGGCCGCGATGATTTCAGAGCTTTTGGAAAAAGGTTTTGCTTATGAATTCGATGGTCATGTTTTTTTCGATGTCAGCAAATATGACGATTACGGCCAGCTCTCTGGGAATAATTTAGAGAGCCTACGCGGCGGTAATCGTGTGGGAGAAGGCGAGGTGGCGCGTAAACGCAACAGCGCGGACTTTGTGCTTTGGAAACCTGAACTCGACGGCGTTGGATGGGATGCGCCCTTCGGTAAAGGTCGCCCTGGCTGGCATATCGAATGTTCCGCCATGGCCAAAGCCGTTCTGACAGACGGCACGGGCAGTGACACCATCGACATTCATTGCGGCGGCGTGGACCTAAAATTCCCTCATCACGAAAATGAAATCGCGCAAAGCAATTGCGCCCATGACGGCGCGCCGCTCGCTAATTATTGGGTACATAATGAGTTCCTCAATATGGGCAGCGAGAAGATGTCCAAGAGCTTGGGCAATGTGAAATTAATTCACGATTTGCTGAAAGCCTGGGACGGGGAAGTTATTCGCTTGGCGCTGCTTAAGGCCCATTATCGGAGTGAGTTGGTTTGGACGGAAGATTTGCTGAAGGAGAGTAAAGCGCAATTGGATGGATGGTATCGGGTTTTGTTAACTTGTGAGTTCGAACCTGCACAAAAAGAAATTCCTGTATTTACAAATTACGTAGATTTATTTCTCATGGATTTAAATTCCCCTTCGCTAATACGTGATATTAATTTTACGGCAGATGAGATCAGTCGAAGAGAAATGATTGGTTCACCAAAACCAAGATATGATGCGATGGTGTTTTACGCCAACCTCCTAGGCCTCCTCCAAAATGACCCTAAGGCTTGGTTCAAGGGCGACCTAGACTATGACGCCCTCGTCGAGGAATATGACTCTGTTCGTGCCCAAGCTCTCGCCGCTAAAGAAGCGGGTTACAAAGCTAAAATGGGCGAAATGTTTAAACGCTCCGACGAAATCCGCGACCAGTTTAAAGCTGAGGGCGTGGTGATTGAATCAGGCGCTGGCGGTAAGAGTTCATGGCGTAAGGCTTAGCGTCGCCAAGCGTCATTTTGTAATGACTATAAAACCGCAAACGTGCTGTAGATTTTAAATCTCTAATAAATATGCTGAACTAAAACGGGCGCGTTAGATAGGCCGTCCGCCCCTAAATTTACACAGCTAATTATGGCATTTGAGCTAGACACGTTCGGGCAATCTGCCGATTGATAAAGAGACTGGTTTCCCGCTAGGTTGGTGCCGTTTGCGGAAGCGGGCTTTAGGGCGAAATTTAGCTTTTCAACTTTAGAAAACGCGCAAATATTATCTGGTGTCAGATAGGTGCCAGCGGGGCAGGAGACGGGCTTTCTCACAGTAGCCTCGGATACATAGGCTGATACGGACAATGTCGGCCCGCCGTCATAGCTGGAACTCTCTCTACGCAAAAAGCCGCAATTATTGGCTCCGCTCGCAAATGTCCCGTCCGGGCAGGTAGGCTTTGGTGAGTGGGTGACGATTTTCACGCCGTTCTTGTAAGTCATTTCCGCCGGGATATATTCTCCTACAGAGGTTTTATAAACGCCTTCATGAGTGACATTGGTTTCGGCGAAACTAACATCGCTTTTTTCGGATGGTCCTCTGAGGAATGAGAACTTTGTGAACTCAGCCATATTATATGAAAAATCACCCATGCCGGTCCATAAGGACGAACATCCGGTTAGCGCCAAGGCTGAGGCAGAGAGTGAAAATAAAATAACTGATTTACGTAACATTTGATCTCTTCCCCGCAATTTTTGTAATTACTTCGTTAGGTCTTCAATCTTGAGATAGAGTTAATATAGCTCGGTGACGCCTATTTGAAGTATCGCATAAGAAAACCTGCGAACGAGCCGCAGGTCTTTGAAATTTTTATGCTCGGCGATTTAGGTAAAGGCGTGCTTATTTAACTTGAAGCTCAGCGCCTAAAAACATGCAGCTATTATCCGCATTTAACGTGAAGCCTTCTGGGCATTCTGTCGGTTGGTTCACAACAAACTCTTGCGAGGGGTTCACAGCCTCAACTGGCGTATTATCAACGGCGAAGTCAAAGGTCTCGACTTCTAAATAAGTGCACGTGTTATCCGCCGTTAAATATGTGCCTTCGGGACAGGGGATGGGGCCGGTATCTAAGGGCTGCTGAACTTGACTCGTTAAGTCCTCACCAAAGTCATATGTTTCCGTTTCCAAATAGGTGCAGGTATTATCTGCTGTCAGATATGTGTCTTCTGGACAAGGTACAGGGCCAGTATCGATGGGCGCAGACATGTCTGCTGTGAGTGTGTCGTCAAAGTCGAAAGTTTCTGTCTCAAGGAACATACAGGCATTGTCTGCCGTGAGATATGTGCCTTCGGGGCAACCCTCTTGAGAGTTGTCGCCAAGTGTATCGCCCACATTGTTATAAGAGGCGCCGGTATTATAAGAGACGTCGGCCGGAACGTATTCGCCAACTGCTGTTTTATAAACACCCTCATCAGTGATATTTGCGTCCGCAAAGCTGACATCACTCTTTTTGGACGATCCTCTCAAGAATGAGAAATCTGTCAATTCGGCCATGCCGTATGATAAGTTGCCCAAGCCAGTCCATAAGGAGGAACAGCCGGTTAGCGCCAAAGCCGAGGCAGAAAGTGATAATATAAGAATTGATTTACGAAACATTGGAGCTCTCCCACATTTAAGTTTTTCTAAAAGCAGAGCTACATCATCATCATTGCTATACGGTTAATTCGATTCGCTTTAATTCTTAAAAAACAGTTAACGCGCGCCCGTTAACAATCCAGATTGACGGTCTACCCATTATTATGGGTCATGTTCTGTGGGTAATAATGTGGAGATTAAAACTCTATTAACCTATATGTTCTACTTATGTTCTCATGTCAGAACATATTGTTTATATTCTCTCCGGTGTTCAGCCAGGTCCCATCTTTATCAATTCTACGCCTAATCTTTTGCGGCGTATGACGCAGCATCGCGGCGGTAAAATCCGGCAGTCACAATTTCGTATTGATCGTCTGGTTTATGTCGAGCGTTATGCGTGTGCCTTCAAAGCACAGGCTCGTGTTCGGGCCCTTAAGGCGGCGTCTCGAGAGTGGTTAGATGCGCTAATTTCATCACATAATGCAGGCTGGGAAGACCTTTTGCCGTCTCATGCGGTGCGTATCGCCGCTTAATAAAACTCTTCGGAACTTAGTGTCGTTGTGGTAGTTTTCATCAAATAGCTACAAAGTTACAATACAAAGGGAAGATAATGGCGAATAATTCAGGAAATGGCGGCAAGGGCCTTTATATGATCATTGGCGCATTAGTCGTGGCGGTACTTGGTTTAGGATATATTGTTATGCAGGGGCAGGCCGATAAGCCAGACCTTGCCATCGAAGTGTCTGAAGACGGTATCGATATTGACAGTAATTGAACAAAAAAAGCCCCGCTATATACGGGGCTTTTTATTTTTCAGTTGTGACTACGGGCCTATGACGTCGGGTTAAAATTCCCTGTCACCAAGCATGTCATATCGGGCTGCGCCGTCGTGCCGATTGGACATGACACCGTAGTCAAAAGCTCCGGGCCACCAACTGTCGGGACTACAATGGCGTTATTAGCGGCTGTGTTATCAGCTTCTTGCGAAACAATTCTTGTTTCTTTGACTCGGTCGCCATCAGCCATGAGAAGTTTCTCGCTGCTAGTAGATACAAGACCCTCGGTTTGTAATGCTTTGCCAACGATGTCTGCCTCGCTATTGGTCGCTGTTGTCTCGTAACTAACAGGTGCAATGGCGGTGTTACTGGCTTCTTTACTCATCATTTTCATGATTTTCTTATCCATCCACATGTCTTGCTCAGCTTCTGAATATGTTGCCCATTTGACTTTCTTCTTATCGCTCATATTAGCTTTTATTTTTGTCTCCCATGCCATGCGATCCGTGGCTGAGAGATTTTTTACAGCGTCATATGCAGTCGCGGCTTGTGCCTTAGTCATATGATTCTTGTGCATTTTGTCACCTGCAAAGGCTGGCGATGCGGATAAAGCTAGTGCAGCTGATGCGATTAAAGCGGTTTTTAAATATGTCATAATAAACTCCTTAGTTTAATGTGAATGATAATTACGAGCGCGAGCCAAAGCCTATTACTTTGTCATCTAAGCGCTCAACAACTTCCCTTACGGGTGTTGGTATGTTAATAAAGCGTTTAGACTTGCGAAGAGTTCCAATAAAATAGAATTTTTCGCTAGGCACGTTTTAGACACATAAGAACAAGGGAATATCCGTAGCCGGATTTTAAGGGGGCCCGATGAAACTCTATGATTACCTTCCATCAGGGAATAGCTATAAGGTGCGCCTGCTCATGTCATATTTAGGTGTGCCTTATGAGTGGGAAAATCTCGACATCATCAAAGGCGAAACGCAGACCGAGGGTTTCAAGTCCAAAAACCCTGTCGGCCAAATCCCGCTATTAGAACTAGCCGATGGCCGCCGCATTGCTGAAAGTAACGCAATTATCTTCTTCCTCGCCGAAGGCACGCCCTATTGGCCCAAAAACGCATTTGATCAGGCTAAATGCCTGCAATGGATGTTCTTTGAGCAATATAAGCATGAACCTAGTATAGCCGTTGCGCGGTTCATTCATCATTACGCGATGGAAACACGAAAAAGCGAATTACGCGTTTTGCATAAAAAGGGCTATGGGGCTCTGGATGTGATGGAAGCGCATTTGGCTGATAACCTCTGGTTTGTAGGCGGAGGTCGCACCATTGCTGATATTGCCCTTTACGCCTACACTCATGTCGCCGCTGAGGGAGGTTTTGATATGTCAAAATACCAAAATATCATGGTCTGGTGCGACAGGTTTAGCGATCATCCACGTCATATGAGGATAACCGATAAACCCAAATAGTCTTGCTCGCCCTGCTTGCGGGGGAGTTGCCACGAAGTGACTGAGCGGGGAGCCAAATAGGGCCATTTCCTAATACGGATTGTAACTTGCCGCTCCCCCCTTCCGCCCTTCGGGCACCTCCCCCGTGTACAGGGGAGGAAACCCATCGCCACACGCCCCGTCTGCGTATATATTCTTATTATGACGCCCGAACTCCTAGAACGTGACTGGCTCTCTTTGCGCTATTGGTTGCAGAGATGTGTTCTGCCGAGCGCAATTGTCTTACTGGTTATATTGGGCTTGCTTCGTCTTATTGACTCAGATGCTGTTGGCCTCAATCATAAGGCGGTGATTATCGGATTTTTCGTCTTATATTTCATCCTCGTTCGCGGCGGGCATCTTATCATGATCCGCTCCATGCATTTTGAGATGAAACGCAAATATGAAGAGGCCTACCGCGAAAGGCTCGCTTATCTGCCCATAGGCCAAATGAAGCGGCGCAATATCGGTTTTACCCTCGCGCGGATCAAGCGAGAGCTTATCGATCTTAATCAGGTAAAATTTCGTAACAAACGATAAGGTGACCGTCGAAATCGACAAAAGCTTGCTCGATAAACCGAAATTCTGTACCGCCCGTTGTCTTTGACTCTGTGACCGTCAGGCCCATGGCTTTCAGTTTCGCAAACTTGCTTTCCAATTCTGTAATGCCGATGACAGCTGTAGTCATATACGGAGCGCTAGCGGGTTTAGGCAGCTTCACGCCTTTGACCTCGGTAATACCAAAAACGCGTTTCTCACTGGGTTCGTTCAGATAGGTGTAGCGCATACGCGCCTCGCGCGGGATATTAAAGACAGGATAGGAAAAGCTATCCAAACTGCTTTCGGAAATACTGTCAAAAGAGAACCCTAATATATCGCGGTAAATTTTAAGCGAGCGGTCCAAATCTGTCACTAATATGTTCGGCCGTTTCACATGCGGCATGTCATATGTGGCCGCTATAGTTGTCGCAGCTGCAGGTCTATCCATGATTTGAACGGCGAGCAATGCACCTGCAATGAAACTCGCAATGAGAGCTGCAATAGCAACGAAATTCCGTTTCATAAGTCATTCCCTTTGTTTGTTTAATAGCTCAAGGGCTCCCTAAGGCTTTGACACCGCGCAAGCGAATATATCTTGGCGCGCGCCGCCGCTTATGTTACGCCTCGCCTATGTTGAACAGCGCATTCATAATACGAATTACCGGCCCGATAGGCTAAACGTCTATCGGGATAATAATGCCTGACCTTCAACACCCTATTTCCGAGATTTAAATGACAGATGAAAAACGCGATTACCGCGATACTCTTTTCCTTCCCAAGACGGATTTCCCGATGCGGGCTGGTCTGCCCAAAAAAGAACCTGAATGGCTCGCCCATTGGAATAAAATTGGATTATTTGAACGCCTGCGCGAGCAGTCCAAAGGCCGCGAGCAATATATCCTTCATGATGGCCCGCCTTATGCCAATGGTCATATCCATATGGGCACAGCACTGAATAAAATCCTCAAAGACATCGTCAATCGCTCCCATCAAATGCTCGGTATGGACGCTAATTATGTGCCGGGCTGGGATTGCCATGGCCTGCCGATTGAATGGAAAGTCGAAGAAGAATTTCGCGGCAAAGGCCGCACCAAAGACGAGGTCAGCGGCCCAGAGTTTCGGACACGCTGCCGCGAATATGCGAGCGAATGGCTCGACGTGCAACGCGAAGAATTTAAGCGCCTCGGTGTCGTCGGCGATTGGGATAACCCCTATAAGACGATGAACTTTCAGAGCGAGGCCGACATTTGCGGAGAGCTCCTGAAAATTGCGAAAACAGGACAGTTATATCGCGGCTCAAAACCGATCATGTGGAGCCCCGTTGAGCAGACAGCCTTGGCCGAAGCCGAAGTGGAATATGCGGATAGAAAAGCGACGCAGATTTATGTTAAGTTTCCTGTGCGTTCGAGTGGTGGAGTTATGACCCTACGTGACGTAGATTTAAATAACACTGAAAGTGATTTAGATAATCACGTTGTAAACCTTACTGATGCCTTCGTTGTAATTTGGACTACAACCCCGTGGACGATTCCAGCTAATCGTGCAGTCAGTTTTTCATCTAAGATTTCCTACGGTCTATATGAAGTTACGGAGATGGAAGAAAGTGACTTTGAGCCTTGGTCAAAACCTGGGGACAAGCTCATTGTTGCAGATGATTTATGGCAAGTTGTCTCGAAGGCTGGATTGATAAAGTCTGCTCAAAAATTAGCTTCTATTAGTAATTTTGCCGGAGCAGGAGAGTCTACAGGAATTGTCCTCGACCACCCTCTTAAAAACATGGCGGATGCCGAAGGCAAATATGATTTCCCTGTCCCGCTCCTCGAAGGCTCTCATGTTTCTGCGGATGCGGGTACGGGGTTTGTCCATACCGCGCCGAGCCATGGTGAGGATGACTATGTTGTCTGGATTTCCAATCAGACAAAGCTGGAGGGTTTAGGCATTGACCCTATCGTCCCGATGACCCTCGATGATGCAGGCTGTTACACCGACATCATGCCGACCCGTTTCCAAGGGCTGGATGTTATTAGAACATCTGGCAAAAAACGCGGGCAGGATGGCAAAGCCAATGGCGAAGTGCTCAAAGCGCTTGTTGAATGCGGCAATCTTCTGGCGCGCGGCATGCTCACCCTGCGTGACGCCCACTCATGGCGGTCCAAAGCGCCCGTCATTCGCCGCGCGACGCCGCAATGGTTTATCTCCATGAGTAATGGCGGTTTGCGCGATAAAGCGATTGCTGAAATTGAAAAGACAAAGTTCTGGCCAGAGCGCGGGCGTAACCGTATCGGCACCATGGTCGCGGATCGTCCTGATTGGCTCATCTCGCGTCAACGCAATTGGGGCGTGCCGATTACCTTAATTGTTGGCCCGAATGGAGAGCTTCACACAGAGCGTGATGATGCCGACGCGATTAATGCGCGTATCTTGGCCGCCGTGGAAAAGGTCGGCGTTGATGGTTGGTTTGAAACCCCGCTTGAGGAGTTTATGCCTGACAATAATGACGGCTGGAGCAAAGTCACAGATATTCTCGATGTCTGGTTCGACTCTGGCTCGACCCATGCCTTCTGTTTGAAACGGCGCGATGATTTAAAAGACCGTGCGGACCTTTATCTCGAAGGCTCAGACCAGCATCGTGGTTGGTTCCAAAGCTCGCTATTAGAATCTTGCGCCGTCTATGGCGAAGCGCCTTATGACGGTGTTTTGACCCACGGATTTGTTGTCGATGAGAAGGGCCTAAAAATGTCCAAATCGCTCGGCAACACAATGAGCCCCGAAGATATCTCTAAACAATATGGCGCAGAAATCATGCGTATCTGGACGGCATCTTCGGACTGGGCGAATGATTTGAAAATCGGCCGCGAGATTATTCAGACTAGCGCTGATGCGTACCGCAAAATGCGTAATACGCTGCGCTATATGATTGGCGCACTCGACAGCTATGACGAGTCTGATGCTGTGGAGTATGCCAATATGCCCGCGCTCGAAAAATGGGTGCTGCACCGCCTCGCGGAAATCACAGCAGAGCATGGAACTGCTGTGCGCGACCACGATCATAAAAAGATTTTCAGCACGCTGTTTAATTTCTGTACCGTTGATCTCTCAGCCTTCTATTTCGATATCCGCAAAGACGCGCTTTATTGTGACCCGCTGAACTCAACACGCCGCCGTGCCTGCCGCACTGTCATTAATGAGGTGTTCCAGCGCCTGACAACATGGCTCGCGCCCATCATGTGCTTTACCATGGAAGAAGTCTGGCAAGCGAGACACCCAAGCGAGGATGGGTCTGTGCATATGGAATTGTTTAGGGAGGCTCCAAGCGAGTGGAAAAATGAAAATTTAAAGAAAAAATTCGCTACAGTTATGAAATGGCGAAATTCAGTGAATGAAGAAATAGAAAAGCAAAGGGTTGTTGAAGGAGGGGCAGCAATAAAATCATCTTTGCAAGCGGAGGCTCGTTTAGAAGCAATTTCTTCTGAAGATATAGAGATATTAGAATCACTAGTGGATGTTCGTCCAGATTATTCTAACCCTGCTAATCCTTCTGATATTTTGGCGGATTATTTTATTGTTTCTAATTGCTGGTTCGGGGATCCTAATATCGAGGACCCAGATTCTGTTCCTGAAGGTGTAAGTATTATTAATCTTACTGGAAAAAGCAGAGTTAGAAAATGCGAACGTAGCTGGAAGTATTTCATAGGTGAGGGCGAAATTACGCCAAGAGATGCTGCGGCTGTGAAGGCTTTTGAGACTGGCGCATAACTTTCTCTTTTTGTCATACCGACACACGACGCAGTCGTGACGGTACCCATGCCTTGATATTTCGTTTATCGGCAAATTTGCACTTAGGCTCAACGTCTAGGCATGGGTTCCGCCACTTTTTAGCAAGCTAAAAAGGTGAGACGGATGACAGATTAAAAGCTTCGCTCCCAAAAATGTCATTGTATTTTCGGCATCGCACTAGATACTCTAAGTTTGAACATCAGGGGATTTTATTATGCGTCTCGCTTTTATGGCTGCTTTTTGCCTCGGCTTGGGTCTCTCCGCTTGCGGGTCCAAGGATGCTGCGGTGCCCACATCTGCTTCCACGACTTCAATTGCCGCATTTGAACGCGCACCTGTCTTTAAAACTGCACTGGATTATAACAGTATTCCGCGGGTGAAGGGCTGCGAAGATGAGGTGCCGCGCGATGTGAAATATCATAACTGCCGCGACTCCAAACTTATCTACACCCGCGCACTCGGGACAGCGAGCGTCATGGACGCGCCGCTTATGGTGATTTTTGGATTCAATAATTGTCCTTATTGCATCAAATTGGAATCAGAGATTATGGATCCCAATAACCCGCTAAAGAGCTATGAGGTCGCAAAATATTTCTCCGAGGCAGAATATAACAAATATAAAGCAGCCGGGAAGCCGATCAAAATTCCCTTTGTCCGCCTTCACGCCCGCTCTGAACATGGCCTCGCCTTAGCAGATGAACTTGGCATCACAGAAATGGCCAAGGAAGCAGGCTGGAACCGCGTTTGGTCACCCTTCGTCGTTTTCGTAAATTCCAAAACTGGCGAAATGAGCTCAGAGAGCGAATGGGAAGCGAAAGAGATTTACTGCGACTGGGCCGCAGGGGCCGCCGTCTCGCTAGAGAAAATCGGCATGGCAAAGAAAGGCAAACCTGTTACGGAGCGGAAAATGTGCCCGAAGGTTTAAATTCTCTCCCACCGTTATCCTTGGATCTACCTTTTTACGAAAAAAGACTAAAACTCGAGGATCGCGGATATGGGACGTCGCCTAAGAATCGTCCATTTTCAAAGCCGCGATAAACGCTTCTTGTGGTATCTCTACGCGTCCAAATTGGCGCATCCGTTTTTTACCTTTTTTCTGCTTATCAAGCAGTTTACGTTTACGTGATGCGTCGCCGCCATAACATTTCGCGGTCACGTCTTTGCGCATTGCGGCAATCGTTTCGCGGGCGATAATGCGGCCACCAATGGCGGCTTGGACGGGGATTTTGAACATGTGTCTTGGGATAAGGTCTTTGAGGCGTTCGCACATCTGCCGTCCACGCGACTCGGCATTGTTACGGTGGACGAGCATAGAGAGCGCGTCGACAGGGTCCCCATTGACCATAATGCTCATCTTGACCAAATCACCTTCTTTCAGGCCGATGCTTTGATAGTCAAAACTCGCATAGCCTTTAGAGACAGATTTTAGGCGGTCATAAAAGTCAAAGACAACTTCATTGAGCGGGAGCTCGTATTCAACCATAGCGCGGTAGCCCACATATGATAGATTCGTCTGAACGCCGCGCCGGTCTTGGCAGAGCTTTAAGATGCCGCCAAGATATTCATCAGGCGTCATAATGGTGGCTTTAATCCACGGCTCTTCAATATGCTCAATCTGCATCACATCAGGCATGTCGGCAGGGTTATGAAGCTGCACCATTTTACCGTCGCGCATGTTGAGCGTATAGACGACGGATGGCGCGGTGGTGATGAGGTCAAGATCAAATTCTCGTTCCAGGCGCTCTTGGATAATTTCCAAATGGAGCAAGCCAAGGAAGCCGCAGCGGAATCCAAAACCAAGCGCGGCCGATGTTTCCATCTCATAACTAAAGCTCGCGTCGTTCAAGCGCAGGCGCCCCATGGCGGCGCGCAGGTCTTCGAAATCCGCCGCATCGACAGGGAATATTCCGCAAAAGACAACGGGCTGTGCGGGTTTAAAACCGTCCAGTGCCGTTTCGGTCGGGCGTTTATCTTCGGTAATCGTATCGCCTACAGCCGCGTCCGCGACTTCTTTAATAGAAGCGGTCAGGAAACCAACTTCGCCGGGGCCGATAGAATCTGTGTCCGTCGGCTTGGGCAGGAAGTAACCGACTTTATCGACGGTATAATTCGCGCCCGTATTCATCGTGCGGATGCGCATACCTTTTTTAACGGTACCTTCAATAACGCGGAACAGAACAACCACGCCCATATAGGTATCATACCAAGCATCAACGAGCATGGCTTTCAGAGGTGCAGAGGCATCAGCCTCTTGAGGGGCAGGGAGCTTTTCGCAAATGGCTTCTAAAACATCTTCAATACCAATGCCGGACTTGGCCGAGCATTCAATAGCCTCAGAAGCGTCAATGCCGATGACTTCTTCGATTTGCGCGCGCACACGCTCAGGCTCAGCGGCGGGGAGGTCAATTTTGTTGAGCACAGGCACAATCTCATGGTCATGCTCAATCGCTTGGTACACATTGGCGAGCGTTTGCGCTTCCACACCTTGCGACGCATCGACAACAAGAATTGAACCTTCACAGGCGGACAGGCTGCGAGAGACTTCATAGGCAAAGTCTACATGACCTGGCGTATCCATGAGGTTGAGCACATAGTCTTCGCCATTTTTGGCTTTATATTCGAGGCGCACCGTCTGAGCCTTAATGGTAATGCCGCGCTCTTTTTCAATATCCATATTGTCCAGCACTTGCTCGGACATTTCGCGGTCAGACAGCCCGCCCGTGAAAGAAATCAAGCGATCCGCTAATGTGGATTTCCCATGGTCAATATGGGCCACGATAGAAAAATTACGGATATTTTTTTGTGTGCTCATGCAAGCTTATGTAATGCGGATGGCGCGATTAGCAAGCGTGGTTTGCTGCCGCACTAGGAAGCTATTACACTCTCTGGCAAACCGTCTTGAATGAGCGTTGCCAAAGCTTGCACGGCCCCCACTCTGGGGAAGCGTTTTCGGTAGGTGAGATAAATTTGCCGCTCGGCCCCTTTATCGGTTAGCTCGTGGCTCATTAAGCCCATTTCAGGGCTCCAACCGCCGCGCATTGCCAAGGCAGGCACAAGGGTTACGCCTTGACCTGACGCGACGAGGTTAATCAATGTTTCTAGACTGGTGGCCCGTAGTGATTGACGGCGGGTTTTCTGAGTGGGGCGGCAGATTGACAATGCTTGATCGCGAAAACAATGGCCTTCGGTCAAGAGCAGCACATCGTCTTCTTTTACATCCTTCATGCTTGCATCTTCCAGATTGCCCAGTTCATGATACTCTGGGAAGAGCAGCCAAAAGGGTTCGCGGTAAAGCTCTATTGCGGACAGACTTTTATCTTCGGGAGGCGTCGCTAATATGGCGACATCCAATTCCCCTTTTAATAACGCCTCATTCAAGCGGTCTGTTATATCTTCACGATAAGCGACGGATAAATTCGGCATAGCCTTTTGAAGTTTCCCGACAAAAAGCGGGATGAGGTAAGGGGCGATGGTCGGAATAAGTCCCAGAGATAGATTGCCGGCCAAAGGGTCTTGGGCTGAAGCCGCAGCAGTTTTAATGCGCTGCGCCGCATCCCGGGCCTCGCGCGCTATTAAGATAATCTCCTCGCCAATATCCGTCACTCTGACGCCTTTATGGCTACGTTCAAAAAGTTTGACGCCTAATTGGTCTTCGAGCTTTTTTATCTGTCCAGACAAAGTTGGTTGGCTGACATGACAGCTTTCCGCCGCGCGTCCAAAGTGTTTGAGATCTGCGACAGCGCAAATATAATCAAGATCGCGTAAGTTCATTGGTCAGGCCGATTATAGGAATAAAATTGATAGGTAGATTTTATGGATAAATTGGAATTAGTTCAACCCTGACTATCAAATTTAAGTGGGTTTGGTGCTGCCGATAGCCTTTTCCATTTAGATTGATATACTGAGATTATGAGACATATCCATTTTACCTTATTAGCTCTCTTTGTGCTGACGGCTTGCGCGACAACAGAGACTACAGAATTTGCGTCAAAATACTCTGACTCCGAGATCGCGAAGATGAGCGCAGAACATTTTGAAATTCTGGAAGGGGATGCAAAGACGGCCCTTGGGCCGACATTTAAAAAATATGGCGCGCCGGATGCCTATATTGAAGGCTTGATGTCCTCAATCGATCATCCAAATTCAAACCATCTCTATGGCAGCGGCGAATTTGAAACGAAGTTAAGCTTGAAAGAGCACACCTTTTGGCGAATTGACGGCGAGAACCTAGCGGGACATTTAGAGCCTGTGAAAACGGCACATCTCGTTTATAAAACTCTGCGACTAGATCCTTTATCAAATACGTTGGAATTTACAGAAACCCTCACAAAGCGAGGCCAAATTTTTACTGTCTTCGAGCGTCAGCTTGGTTCTGAAATTATAATTACGTTTCATAAATCTGGCGAGCTTCCTCAAACGACATTAGATAGTGTTAGCTTTTTTCCATGAGCGTCTCGGAATCCCCCTTTCATCGATTCAAAGGACCGCGCCTTCTCGCGCTGTTGGCTGTCTTTGTAGCCTACACAGCATGGTATGTGGGGCCGGGCTTCTTTGGTGATTTGATGCGTCTGCCAGGACATATCTCATTGCAGGAAAAAGGGTTTTATTCGGGCGCTGAGGCTGTTGAGATTTTGGGGCGGCTTGACGAGGCAGGCCGCAAGACCAAATTTCTCGCGCTCATATTTGACCTGCCCTATATGATATTGCAGGCCTAGGTATTCGAAGCTTTAATCGCTTTTGGCATGCGCCATATAAAGCCGAAAAACCTGAAATGGAATTTACTTTTCATATTGCCTATAGGGTTCTTGCTCGCGGATTTTGCGGAAGATAGTTTCCTCGCATTAACGATGGCGACGGGGTCGATTGTGCTTGGGACCATAGCGGGTTTTATGACTGCGTTAAAATTTGCGGCCTTTATTCTGGGTATCGCAGTGTCTTTGATAATGGGCCTCAGGGGGTTGATGGCTTGGTTACGGCATAGAAAAGGCAGTTAGAACTAACGATTTTCGTCTTTTGTTAACCCTAATTTATCACACTAAGCTCGCTGAGAAAAATGCGTAAAGGATTACTCATGTCAAAACATTATTCACGAACCTATCGTCGCCCGTTTTTTGCGCTGGGCTTGGCTTTAGCTTGCGCCTCAGTTCTGGCACTGGCAGGTTGTGCAACTCCGGCCAATAATCCGACACAGAATAATGACATTCGCAATGCTCAAAATAAGAGCCAATCTACCGCGAAATCTTATAATGAAAGCGAACTTGTCTATGCGATCTCCACACATTTAGGCGTCACATCTGAATCTGCGGCAACCGCAATTGAACGGCTTTTCAAGGAACGTGGTCGCCCTGTCGGTTATATTACAGGGCAAGAAGGTAGTGGCGCGCTAATTATCGGGGCGCGTTATGGCCAAGGAACGCTCTGGATGAAAAACGGTGGCAGTAAGAAAGTTTACTGGCAGGGCCCATCCGTTGGTTTTGATGGCGGGGCAGATGTGTCCAAAGTCTTCACTCTTGTTTATGGGCTTGATAATGCTGATTATATTTATCAGCGTTTCCCTGGTGTCGATGGTTCGGCATATTTGGTTGCTGGCATGGCGATTAATTATCAGCGCGCAAACGGCATTACACTCGCACCTGTGCGATCTGGAGTAGGGGTGCGTTTAGGCGCGAATGTCAATTATATATCCATGACACGTAAGCGTTCACTTATTCCTCTATAGTCTCATCTAGCCAGCCTTCATATTTGACCAGCCGCCCAAAAATAGGCGCGACTAAGTCGACGTGAAAGTTAAAGCGATCGTCAGCGTCATGTTCAAAAACATCTCCGCGAGGGACTAAAAATTTGGGTAGGGGAATGCCGAAAATTGACCACCCTGTGGTTTTGAGAATTTGCCGTCCGTCTTGAACTAATATCGCTAGGTAAACCGCGATGGGACCGAAACGCTCCACGACTAGGCGGCTTTGTTTCCCGCGCCCTGCTTCTTGGGTGCTTACCATGCGGCGCCCATCAAATAAACGCTCCCATATTTCTTTATCACCGTCCTTCGTCAGGACGACTTTCACGGGAATATCGGGCGAAGCTTTGGGGAAGCGTAAAACGGTGGCGACGATATGGGAGAGCGGGTTCTTACCACGCGTGACTTTGCAGCGTCCTTCAAAGGTCTTGCCTGCGCCAATGCGGTGAAGATTTTGCAGTGGTTCGGACATTTTGTTATAAGTCTCGCCCAGAATTTCTTCATAAAGGTTACTGTCTTTGTGGCTGTCATCATGGATGCCATGGACTATTTTCAGCTTTGAAAATTCAGTATCAAAGTCAGATAGATTTATATCCGTAATCGCTGTTCTTGCGCCTGTCGGCACAGGCTCGCCGCGCAACCATTTTCGGACCATAATGGCTGAGGGTATGGCCGGGATACGCGGCCCGTCATCCTCTTCGGCAATCATGTGCCAGCTTCTGGATTCAGTTTCGTTAGAGGCTCGTAAAAACATACCGCCGCGATGCTCGCCTAGGCTCACAAGGCTTTGGGTCTTGTAAAACAGCCCTGTCAGCCACGCTATATTGGGCAAGAATTTTAATCGCACGAGCCACGCTAAGCCAATGAGGCTTCGGTGTAAAAATTCAGGTCTTGGCCCCGCGCTCATCCATATATTTTGTAAGCCGTTAAAATGACGAGGCAACTCCTGCGGGTCAGGTCCTTCAACGACAGAGAATAATATATTCGGCATAGGTTTATGCCCCGGTACACAAATCGTCTCGCGGTGTGTTTCTGTCAGGCCATGGATATTTGTGAATTCGCCGCCTCTCAGAACACCCACCTTTTTCTTTCCTGCATAAGCCGCGACAGCGGCAATCACATTGCGGCCCATAACGGCTTTAGGTGAGGGCGCTATTCCTGCACGGATATCGGTAATGCCGTCCATCTCTTTCGAGAGTTCTCGCGCCGTCGCGGATGTGAGGACAGGATAAGTGGATAGGCCAGAGAGTAGGGTGATGCCCTTGTCTCTTGCCCGCGCATCAAAGCCGCGAATATGATCGACAAAGTCCAAATCATCACAAATATCCAGATAATGACAACTATTGGCGAGGGCGTATTCAATCACATTATCACGCTTGCCGTCGCCATAATTCTGAAACGGGCCGGAAGCATCGATAATGATGTCAGGCGGCGATTCTATTTGCGCGGCGAGGTCGCCATTACGGTCAAGTTTTAGCGCGGAAAATGTGGCTTCGCCTGAGAGGGTTTTGCAAGCCGTCTGAGCCTTTTCGAAATTGCGCCCTGCTAAAGTCATGTAGAGCTCAACTTCATCCGACAATAAATCAGCTATGCCATTACCAAAGGTTCCGTAACCGCCTATGATGAGCACATCCATAGTTTCAATGTAGGGGGTGCCGCCTAAAATGAAAGGCGGCAAATTTGCAGGGCTTTACCCCCGTAAACGTCCACCCACTTTCATCACGCTGGCAATAATCTTATCGCTGACGGCTTCAATCTCTATATCAGTTAGGGTCGCGTCTTTCGGACTTAGCCTTACGTCAATGGCGAGTGATTTATGACCTTCCTCGACGCCTTTGCCTTGATAGATATCGAAGAGTGAGACATCGCTTATAAGCTGCTTATCTGCGCCTTGCGCCGCTTTCAAAATCGCGCCGGCTTGCACATCTTCAGCGACGATGAAGGCAAAGTCGCGATGGACGGGCATAAAGTCCGATAGGGCGAGCGCAGATTTAGCTTTGCTCGCCTTTTTCTTTTTCGGGGCAGGAATATTTTCAGGCCAGACTTCAAAGGCGACCACGCGGCCTTCAATCCCAAGAGCCTTGAGCACGCGCGGGTGCAGTTCTCCAAAATCAGCGAGAACATTTTTCGGGCCCATTTGCAGGCGGCCTGAACGGCCTGGATGCCAATAATCACCCGTGGGTTTTGACATTTGCAGATTGGAGACATTTGCGCCCATAGCCTCTAATGCCGCAAGCGCGTCAGCTTTGGCTGCGAGGGCATCGACAGGACAATCTCCCGCCCAATGGCGCTCTATTTCGGTGCGGCGCATCCCTGCGAGGGTTAGCGCCTGTTCATTAGGTTCAGTGCCGCGATATACAGGCCCCAGCTCAAATTGTGCGGCCCGAGGATAGCCTTTATCAGCGTTGCGCTGTCCTGCGAGGAGCAGATGGATAAGCGCAGTGGGGCGCATGCAATCAAGGTCTGATGAAATCGGATTGTCGAGCAGCATCTTATTTTCGCCACCGCCGAAAAGGGTGGCATAATCTTGAAGCACAAATGACCATGTAATGGCTTCGGACAAGCCGCGAGAAGCGAGAGCTCGGCGGGCCAGGCGCGTACGGTTTTGCGTGAGTGTGGCGGTGGGTTCACGGCGTCCCGGCAAAGGCGGTAGGCTCACCACATCGAGATTATGGTAGCCATGAATACGGGCAATCTCTTCGACAAGGTCAGCACCTTCAGTGCAATCTCGCCGCCATGTTGGCACGCCAATTTTCCAAAGCGGTCCTGTTTTCACCGTAAAGCCCAGCGCTTCTAAAATGCGGGTCATTTCATCATCGCCGAGTTTCAAGCTTGTGAGTTTTGTGACCTGCATAGGATCAAATTCTATGGTGGCAGGCGGAGTCGGTATTTCGCCTGCAATGACAACCTCGCTGACCTCTCCGCCGCAAATTTCTAGAACCATTTGCGTGGCCAAGTCCATACCGCCTAATAAGAAGCCTGTATCAACGCCGCGCTCGAAACGATATTTCGCATCGCTATTTACGCTAAGGCGCTTGGCCGTGCGACGAATTGTAAGCGGGTCGAAATAAGCACATTCAATCAGGATATCCTTTGTGCCTTCATCACAGCCTGTTGTCGTCCCGCCGACAATACCGCCAAGTCCGAGAATGCCGGACTCGTCGCATATGGCAACATCGTCTGGGGATGCTTTGTAAGACTTATCATCTAAAGCATCAAATTTCTCGTCTTCGCCCATGCGCACTGTAATGTCGCCTTTAAGCTTGGCAACGTCATAGAAATGCAAAGGCCGCGCACGATCATAGGTGATGAAGTTCGTAATATCGACGAGGGCAGAAATCGGGCGCAGGCCAATGGCTTTTAATTGGTCTTGCAGCCATTGCGGTGAAGGGCCGTTTTTCACGCCTCTAATGACGCGGCCTACGAAAGTTGGGCAGGCTTTCGGTACATCTGTTTTAATGGCAATAGGGCAGGGGAAAGTGCCTTTCACGTTTTCAATCGGTTTGGTGATGACTTTGCCGAGACCCACAGCGGCGAGGTCGCGTGCAATACTGTCCACGCCGAGCCAATCAGGGCGATTGGGCGTGACTTCAAAATCAATCACAGGGTCATTCAGATCAAGGGCATCAGCGAGCGGCATGCCCATCTTTAGGCTGCTATCCAAATCCATAATCCCATCAGCATCTTCGCCGAGGTCAAGCTCTTTGCCTGAACACATCATACCAGAGCTCTCAACGCCGCGAATTTTGCGGGGCTTTTTATCCAAGCTAAAATCTGCACCCGGAATATAAGCGCCCATCGGGGCGTAAGCGACCGTCATATCCGCCCGCGCATTAGGCGCGCCGCAGACAATTGTTTTCACGCCGTCGCGAGTCTCGACTGTGCAGACTTTTAACTTATCGGCGTCAGGGTGTTTCTCAGCTGTCAGGACTTTAGCAATAGAAAACGCTTTGAGTTTTTCAGCGGGGTTTTTAACCTCTTCAACTTCCAGTCCCGCAAGCGTCATCGCCTCGACAATTTCGTCAATTGTGGCCTCAGTCTCGAGGTGCTGTTTTAGCCATGAGAAAGTGAATTTCATCTGGGTCTCTAATTAGTTTGGCGCGCCGCTGCACGCTGATCAATATAGGTTTGGAACTGGTCAATTGGGGCGTCTTTTATACCGCAATTTTTGATAGGTTTGGGAAGTTTTTTATCCAGAAACTTAACAGGCCAACAATCCTCAAAAACGGAACAATAGCAGACTTCGACATCTACATCTGCCATTGGCGTGCCCCATAGGCCCCGAAGATGGGCTGCTAATTCAGACCCTGGCGAGCCCATATTATATGAGAGCGGTGTTTCGCTTTTCCCGGCGGGTAAAAAGCCAGCCCCTGGTTTTTCAGTGACTTTCGCCCAGCTACGTAAGCGAGGAGTCATGATAGCATCTTCAAAAGTCTTGTAATCCGCTATTACTTCGCCTCTTTGCAAAGGCCTCACACGTTGGATATGCGCAATTCCGGCTCCGACATTATTTAATCTTATTTCAAAGTGAGGTTTTACCTCGCCGCGCGGTGTGGCTTTATCCAAATACCCCATATCAATATCGATAATTGGCAGAACGCGAACTTTCTGCGTTTCTTGGTTCATCTTATAGGTCGCGCGAGAGGTCATAATGCCGACAAAAGAAATCAACAGCGCACAAAGACCTGTCATCAAGCCGATGTCGATGCGTTTGAGTAAAGACTTAGACGGTGAAGATATTTGATTTGCGTCAGTAGAGCCGGGAGGTACTGCCATTAGCTCAGCCCCGTCGCCAGATTGGCCTGCAATAACGGGTCAAACCCATAATGCGCTAGCCATCGTGTATCACCTGCAAACATATCGCGAAGGTCAGGCATTCCATATTTTAACATGGCGAGGCGGTCCACACCCATACC